>SAMEA104315420__coassemble_96_pt1 | contig 129514 bp, 101 predicted proteins | sample SAMEA104315420__metabat2_low_PE_011 | metagenome-assembled genome bin SAMEA104315420 (sample SAMEA104315420) | gut metagenome | biome: Monkey gut; feature: monkey-associated habitat; material: faeces | place: China | collected 2013 | reverse complement strand
TGCTTCACGTTCGGCCTTTTCGCGTGCTTCACGTTCGGCCTTTTCGCGTGCTTCATGTTCGGCTTTTTCACGCGCTTCACGTTCGGCTTTTTCATGTGCTTCACGTTCGGCCTTTTCATGTGCTTCACGTTCGGCTTTTTCGCGTGCTTCACGTTCAGACTTCTCACGCGCTTCACGTTCGGCCTTCTCGCGTGCCTCACGTTCGGCCTTTTCGCGTGCTTCATGTTCGGCCTTTTCACGCGCTTCACGTTCGGCCTTTTCGCGTGCTTCACGTTCGGCCTTTTCATGTGTTTCAAGCTCCGCCTTTTCGGCGGCAGGCTTTGCTTCCGTTTCCTGATTTAAATTTGCAGCAGGATCAACCTTTTCCGGTTTCTTTTTCTTCCTTTTAAAAAGATCCCATACTGACATAAAAATACCTCCTGTGGTGATAAATTTGCAGCATTTTGTTAAATATCAGTCCAATCTTGCCGAAACAAGCGTGGATACACCTTTTTCCTCCATGGACACACCGTAGAGCGAATTGCAAACAGCCATTGCACCCTTACGATGTGTGATGATAATGAATTGGGTACCCTCCGAATATTTCCGCAAATACTCGGCAAAACAATCCACATTTGCTTCGTCAAGCGAAGTGTCAATTTCGTCCAGAATACAGAATGCGGCGGGTTTAAGTTTTAATATTGCAAACAGCAGTGCAATTGCTGTCAGTGCCTGCTCTCCGCCGGAAAGCAGGGAAAGCAGCTGAAGCTTTTTGCCCGGCGGCTGTGCAATGATGTCGATATTGCAGTTTAAAACGTCGCTTTTGTCCGAAAGCACAAGTTCCGCATGTCCGCCGTTGAAAAGTTCCGAAAACGTTGCGGTGAAATTCTGTCGGATGAGGGAAAATTGTTCGCAGAACTCCTTTTCCATGGTTTCGGTCAGTTTTGCGATGAGTTCGTTTAAATCCGCTTCCGCCTGCCGCAAATCGCCGCACTGAGCATTCAGCGACTGAAAACGCTCGTTTAACTCACGATAATCTTCAATTGCGGATGTGTTCACGTCCCCTAAGGATTTCAGCTCCTTTCGAAGCTCGTCCGTGCGGAGATGTGCCTGTGTAACGGCAATTTCACGGCGAAAACTCAAGGCATTATCGTAGGTAAGCTCGTAATCGCGCCAGATGCGTTCGTTCATGTTGTCAAGTTCGGACTGCGCCTTGTTCGTTGCAAGTTCGTTTCGGTGCAGCCTTTCGCGCAGTTCGGACAATCGCAAACTCACTTGTTCATGTTTTGAACGCAGTTCGTCAAGCGCGTTCAGCCTTGCGGCGCGTTCGCTCTCAAGCCGTCTCAGCTCATCGTTCAATGCATTCAGCTCAGCTCTGCTTTCGGAAAGTCCGCAGCTCACCGAACCGAGCTCGTCGTTGAGCTGTCGGCAATCGCGCTCCGCTGCTTCAATCGCAATTGTTTCGGCATTGCGCCTTGTTTCGGCATCCGCAAGCTCTGCATTGAGCCGTTTAAGCTCGTTTTCAGCCGAAATGCGTTCTCTGTTTGCGGCAGTGTGCCGAATGCGGAGAGCTGAAATTTCATCGTTCGCCGCCTGAAGAGCGGAGCGGAGGTTCGCAAGTTCCAGCTGTGTGTTTTTGATGTCCTGTCCGTTTGCGGAGCTGCCGAGGTCGATTCCGTTTGCGGCAGCTTCTGCGGAGGCACATTCGGCGTCAATATCCGTTTCGGCATCCGCAAGTCTTTGCTGCTCTTCGGCGATCTGCTTTATTCGTTCAACGTTTTTTTGAATGTATTTTTGAACAATATCCGCTTTTTCGGTCAAGGATGCAAGCCGAACATCAAACTTTCGTAATTCATCTGCATCAGCGGCTGCTTTTGCATTCGCTTCCTGCAATGCTTTGCTGCATTCTGCTTCGGCATTGCGCAGCTCGGCAAGCCTGCTTTCGGCTGCTTTTCTGCCTTCGGCAAGCTCTTCGATCTCCCGTTCGCGCCCCAGAAGGCTGAATTCGCGTTTCTGGAGGCTTCCGCCGGTCATGCTTCCGCCGGGGTTAAGAATGTCGCCTTTCAGCGTTGCAATGCGAAATGCCGATTTCGCACGTCTGCTGATAAGAATTCCGGTGTCAATATCGCGAACAATGACCGTTCTGCCGAGAAGGTTTTCAAACACGCTGCCGTATTCGGGCGAAAAGCGCACAAGCTCGGAGGCAATGCCGAAACAGCCGTCAATGCCGCGAAAACAGTTTTTTTCCTCATCGGTAAGCAGGCGCGCACGCATTGCGCTGACGGGAAGAAGCGTGGCGCGGCCGTAGTCATGCTCGCGGAGATAGTTAATAAGATATTTCGCATCGTGTTCGGTGGGAACAACAATGTTTTGAAGAGCCGAACCGAGTGCGGATTCAACAGCACGTTCGTATTCCTGCGGAACGGATAAAAGCTCCGCAACAACTCCGTGCATTCTTTTTTTCAGCTCCGCGCTGCGCTGTGCGTCGTTCAAAAGTCGGCGAACGCTTGCGTAGTAGCCCTCGTGAGCGCGGCGCATCTCTTCAAGTACCTTAAGCCGGGACTTGCCCGCACTGATTTCGTCTTCGGCGCGGCGTATTGCTTTTGCGGCGGAAAGTGCATTAACGTTAAGCGCATTGATCTCATCAATTGCAGCATGTCGTGCATTTTCAAACTCAGCTTTATGCTTTAAAAGTGCTTCTTTGTCAGCCTGAGCTTCGACGTATTCTTCGTCCAGATGTCTGCCTTCGGCCTCGGCTTCAATAAGCTCCTGCGCAAGGGAAGCGGTTTGTTTCCTGATGGATTCACGCATTGCACCGAGCCTTGAAATGCGGCTTTTCGTGTCCGCAAGCCGATTCATGTAATCCATCATGGATTGTTTTTGCGCTTCAAGCTTTTCTTCGGCTGCATTAATAGAGCCTGAAAGCTCCGCAAATTCGGCTTCGGCAGTTTCAAGCGCGGCTTCAAGCGCGTCTTCGCTCGCTTTTTTCAGATTGATTTCTTCCGCAAGCTGTGAACTGCGTTCGCCGTCGGCCGTTTCGCGCTCACGAATCCTTGTAATTTCTGCTTGCCTCCGCGCAATATCCGCAGTCAGCGCATCGATGCGTTCATGAATCAGCTTTTCATTGCCGGCACTGCCTTCAACGGAGGCGGAAAGCTCGATAAGCGTGCGCGATGTTTCGCTGATTGCGGCGGAAAGGCTTCGTTCAAGCTCTTCCTCTTTGGCACAGCCTGCGGCGTAAGCCTCTTCTTCCGCCAATGCAGCGGGAATTTCGTCGGAAAGCTGACGGGCAACGCCGCGCAGCTGTTGAAGCCGCTCATTTGATTTGTCATACTGATATAAAAACAGGTTGATTTCAAGCTCGCGGAGTTCCTCGCGCAGCCGAAAATACTCTGCGGCCTTTTCGCTCTGTAAACGGAGCGGCTCAAGCCTGCTTTCAAGCTCACGGAGAATGTCTTCAAGGCGAAGAATATTTTTTGCGGTGGCTTGGAGTTTGCGCTCGGCCTCCTCCTTGCGTGCACGGTATTTCATAACGCCCGCAGCTTCTTCAAAAACCTCGCGTCTGTCATCGGAACGGTCGGAAAGGATTTCACTTACGCGGCCCTGTCCGATGATGGAATATCCGTCCTTGCCGATGCCTGTGTCACGGAAAAGCTCGCGAATATCGCGCAGACGTGCAGGGGTTTTGTTGATGCTGTATTCGCTTTCTCCCGAACGGAAGGCGCGGCGTGTAACAACAACCTCGGAAAACGGAGAAGCAAGCAGTCCGTCCGAATTGTCAAAATACATGGAAACTTCGCAGTAGGACAGCGGCTTGCGCTTTTCCGTCCCGCCGAAAATAAAGTCATCGATTCTTTTGCCGCGCAGCGCACGTGCATTCTGCTCACCCAAAACAAAGCGAAAAGCGTCCGCAATGTTGCTTTTTCCGCAACCGTTGGGACCCAGAATACCCGTGATTCCGTTTTTGAAAATCAGTTCGGTTTTTTTTGCAAACGATTTGAACCCGCTGATTTCAAGCTTTGTAAGCTGCATTTAAAAGATTCCTTAAGCAAAATGGCAAATCGGATGAACCGTTCCGAAAAGCTGTGATGAATGCGTGGGTAAAACTCACGCATTGTCCCGATTGAGCAATTCAAGGGTTGCTTTTGCTGCGTTCTGGCCGGCTTCCTGTTTTGTTCCGCCGTCGCCGAACCCGTACACAACACCGTCAATGCTGACGCACATTGTGAAAACCCGCTTGTGATCCGGGCCGCTCATGCCGATGACCTTGTATTCAAGTTCACCGCTGTGATAATGCTGAACGTATTCCTGGAGCAGCGTTTTATAATCCTTTGCGGACAGGCTGCGCGCCGCTTCTTCAACGCTGTTTTTGATGAAGCTTAAAATAAAACGCTTTGCGCATTCAATGCCGCCGTCAAGAAAGATGGAGCCGATAACAGCTTCGAGTGCGTCGGAAAGTATGGAAGGCTTTTCGCGCCCGCCTGTGTTTTCCTCTCCGTGGCTCAAAAGCAGATACTTGCCCAGTTCCAACTCCTTTGCAACGATGTTCAGCGCGGATTCGCAAACGGTACGTGCGCGCGTGCGGGTCATCATGCCCTCGTTCATTTTGGGGTAATTCAAATATAGGTATTCGCTTGCGCAAAGCTCAAGTACAGCGTCACCGAGAAATTCCATTCGCTCGTTATTCGGATAAATGCGGTTGTCCCCGCGCACGAATGACGAGTGGGTGAGTGCAGTGTTCAGCAGCTCAACGTCCGTGAAGCTGTAATTGAGCTTTGTCATTAGTTCAGCAAGCTCTGAGATTCGTTTTGGATTCACGAAAAATCAATCGCTCCAATCTGTAGGGTTATGTTTGTTTAAGCAAACAAAAATCAGAGATAAAACCAATTCTTATGTCTTAAATCAAATTTCGCAGGCAGATATTCGTCCGCCTGCGAAACGGGGTGCCGCAAAAAAACGGACAGAAAACAGGTCATCCGGCGCATTCGGATTCGGATGAAATCAGCCGAAATTCAGTTGCCGCTCAAGCCCGTCTTCCGTGCGGTTCAGGTTATTTGGATTCGATGAAACGAACAACATCACCGACGGTGCGGATGTTTTTAATGTCCTCGTCGGAAATTTCGATGTTGTATTCTTCTTCAAGGCTTGTTACAAGCTCAACAATGTCCAGTGAGTCCGCCTTAAGGTCGTCAACAAGTTTTGAATCGGCAGTGATGCTGTCAACGGGAATGTTGAGCTGCTGCGCGATGCGGGTGCGAATTTCAGTAAGCATAATCAGCCTCCGTAAGTTTAATAAAGTTCATACCATATTTTACCGCACGGCATGTTTGATGTCAATGTCAAATTAAATATGCTGAATGCGGATAAAAAGCGGTGTGTGCGGATTCGGCTCGAAAAGACTCATTTTCCCGCTTGAGGTTCCATTTCCCGGGAAATAAGCCCCGAAATCGTGTTTGTAACATTGCCGAGGATGAGCTTGCGCGCCTGACCGATGGCGGAGCAAACGGCACGTTCATCACTGCTGCCGTGCGCTTTTATAATGCCGCCGTTGATGCCGAGCAGGGGTGCGCCGCCGTACTCCGTGTAGTCCATGCGGGTTTTGAGTGCTTTAAAAGCATTTTTGGAGAGCATTGCGCCGACGCTTGCGCGCTTGCTGCTTTTGATTTCCGTCTTGAGCATCGTCATGATTGAAGCCACGGCTCCTTCAAGTGTTTTCAAAACAGCGTTGCCGACAAAACCATCGCAAACGATAACATCGTAGTCTCCGCTCATGAGCTCGCGCGCTTCGCAGTTGCCGACGAAATTGATGCCCCTCGCAGCCTTAAGCAGGGAATATGCTTCCTTTGTGAGTGCGTTCCCCTTGCCCTCTTCGGTGCCGTTATTTATAAGACCGACACGCGGACGTTCAATGCCGAGGACACCGCTCATATACGCCGAACCCATGTATGCGAATTGGAGCAGGTATTCCGGAGTGCAGTCAACATTTGCGCCGCAGTCAATAAGCATCATCGGCCCTTTGAGCGTCGGAAGAACGGGTGCGAGAGCGGGACGCTTAACACCCGGAATGCGGTGTACGATAAGCGTTGCACCGGCAAGAACAGCACCGGTGCTTCCCGCAGAGATAAAGCAATCGGCTTTTCCGTCCGCAACAAGATGAAGAGCCTTAACAATTGAGCTTTCTTTTTTTCGCCGAACTGCAAGCGTGGGCTGATCTTCGCATGTAATTATGTCCGGTGCATGAACAACTTCAACACGGGACTTGTCGTATTCATAGTTGTTGAGCAAGGCATAAATTGCGGATTCATCTCCGGTGAAGATTATGCTGAAGTCATCGTTGAGCTGCATTGCGTCAATGCTGCCGCGGATCACGGCTTCGGGAGCATTGTCGCCGCCGAAAGCGTCGATTGCAAATTTCATGGTTATCGGGTTGTCCTTTCATCAGTTCGGGCAAATGCCCGCAAGGCACGGCATTGCCGCGCCTGCAATATTATAGTGTATTTTTAGCTGTATTTCAACAGAAAAATTTGCATGAGCGGCATCGCGCCGAAAAAATCAGCCTTTGATTCCTCTGTCAGCTGCCCGACAGCGGGTTCATTGATTGATGAATGCTTTAAGATAATCGGGGGCCTCATTCTCACTGCTGATGCTTATATAGAGTTCAATATTGGTTTTTTCGGAAAATTCGCGCAAAAAGTCGAACATGCCGAACAGCCCTTCGGGGGAATGCTTAACGACCTTCATAAAGCTGTTGATATAAATTGCACGCAGGTCATAATCCTGCGCCGCAATTCCGCAGACAAAACCCGTGAACATTTTCGGCCCGTCAATACAAAAATCGGAGGCGTTGATGAAGCGGATGCCGCGGTTCAATTCGTACATTCTGTCTCCGTCCTTGTCGATGAAAACGCTGTTTTCACCGCATTCAACATGGTTTCTGTTCGCTTCGGCAATAAGTCTGCGCGATTTGCCCGTGCCCTTTTTGCCGTAAAGGATGTGTAACAAGTCAGAATCCTCCCGATCGAATATTTTATACATTCATTATATCACAAACTCAGCTTTTTCTCAACCTCGGCATGAAACACGAGCATAAATTTGACGGTCAAAAGGGTCAAAGTCTTTGACGCAAAAAATGCATATGCCCCAAAGGGTTGACAATCCGGGTTCGGAATGATAAAATCTAAAAAACAACAAACAACTGCAATTTTTTGCAGGGATTCGTTCCTTTTGAACGACTGTTGACAAACTGTTGTCTGCGTTGCGGAAAACTTAATGCGCCGTGCATCCGATTTTTGTGTAAACAGAGAAAAACGGTGCGCTTTTTTGCGGTCAAAAGCTGTTTTCCGCATTATCCGAAGGCTTGGTTCGCCGTAACTTGCATCGCTTCGGAAGATGTTAGCTCTCAACGGTATAAGCGTAATTGCCCTGTGTCGGGTTCTGCGCAATAATCTGCAGCAAACAGAGGTGGCTCAATGCACTCTATTGAAACAATCAATCGTATTATAGCTTTGCTTTTCGCTATTTGCTATTTTTATCAATATATTTATGTTTTAGTCCCTTATTTTAAAAAATATCGCATTGTTCCGAAAAACAGCGGGAATGCGGGTAAAGCAACGATTGCCGATGCGGATTTAAATCGGAAGCAAAACCGTTTTGCTGCCGTTATTTGTGCGCGCAACGAAGAAAAAACGCTTGAGAACTGCATCAGGACTTTGCTTGCGCAGGATTACCCGGGCGGAATTTGCGTTTTTGTTGCGGCGGATAACTGCACGGACAAAACCGCCGAAATTGCACGACATGCGGGAGCAATCGTTTACGAACGAAACGATTTGACAAAAATCGGCAAAGGATACGCACTTAATTTCATATTTAAGCACATTGAAAAGGATTATCCGAATGCCTTTGATGCCTTTTTCATCTTCGATGCCGATAATCTTGTGGATGAGCATTACACAGCGGAGATGAACAAAATGCTCAATGCGGGTTACGATGTTGCAACGTGTTTTCGTAATTCGAAAAACTACGATGACAGCTGGATTTCGGCGGGAAGCGGACTCTGGTATGTGCGCGAGAGCCGCTACCTTAACGAATCGCGTTATCTTCTCGGTTCCGGCTGCGCTGTTTCGGGAACGGGCTTCATGGTGAGCAGCGAATATCTCAAAAAAATCGGCGGCTGGAATTATTTTCTTTTGATTGAAGACATTGAATTTACCGTTTGCTGCGCCGTAGCGGGTGAGCATATCGGCTATTGCAAAAATGCAGTTATTTACGACGAACAGCCCGCGACCATGAAAGCATCATGGAAACAGCGGCTGCGTTGGTCAAAAGGCTACCTTCAGCTGATACAGGCTCACGGGGGGGATTTGTTCAAAGGCATATTCCGCGGGATTTTTAAAAAAGGCGATTTTACATGTTTCGATATCGGAATGAACATTTTTCCGGCATATCTGCTCGGAATTGTTGCCCAAATTGTAAATATTGTCGGCATTATTGTTTCCGTTTGCATCGGCAGCGGGATAACAACGGTTCTGCTTTCAATCTTGCAGATTCTCTTCAACAGCTATATAATTGCATTTGTTGTCGGACTTATTGCAACGATCGACATGTGGAAGATTATTCCGGCTAAAACTGCCAAGAAAATACTTTACATATTCACATTTCCGATTTACATGATGACCTATCTTCCCATTTCCGTTGCTGCGATATTCAGCAAGGCAAGCTGGGTTCCGACGGTTCATGAATGCACGCGCAGCCTTGATGATCTGCGCGGCAAGTCTGAGAAGTCGGAAACGGAAACTCTCGAAAAGCGTGACCGTACGCACACGCTGAAAAAAGCGGTTAACGGCAATGAGGCCGAAATTGAAGATTGAGCCAATGCACCGGTGAATCAGTTTGCTTAATGCAAGCTGATTTTCTGCGGTGATTGCCGCTGCTCGGAGAGGTAAACGGCGCATGAAAGTGAGCTTTAGTCAAAACATGAAGTTTGTATGCAGTTTGCGGGCACCGCTCTTTTGAGTGGTGCTTGTTCGTTTGTTTACGGGAATAAAGCCGTGAGTTTTAATGAGAACAGCCGCCGCAGAGAGACCGATACCCGGATTCAATAACGATTCGGTGTCAATAAGGATTTTTTGGAAGCATATAAACAGGTGCCGCAGCCCGTTCGGACTGCGGCACCTGCCTTTAAGTTTTGCCATGCTGCACGGGCGCTTGCTTATGCATCATGACTGTTTAGCTTTTTCAGCCGTTCATTGCCATGCGCATGATAGCAAGAGCGTCGGATGCGGTAACGTTGCCGTCGCCGTCGAGGTCAGCGTGTGCGAGCTGGCTTGCGGTGAGGGTGATGGTACCCATTGCGCCGCGCATTGCGAGCAGTGCGTCGGAAACGGATACGATGCCGTCGCCGTCAACGTCGCCGTTTGCCATGCCTGCATCGCCGGAGAATGCAACATTGTCGATCTTGACGCAGTCATTGCCGCCGTTTACACTGCTGTCTTTGCTGTAGGACCATTCAAAGGTGTATGCGCCGTCGGAAGCTGCGGTGTAGGTGTAGGATGCGAAATTGGACATGCCCGTGCCGGAGAGCTTCTGAACTTCGGTGCCGTTTGCTTTGAAGCGATACCAGTCATAATTGTTTTCACTGCTGTAGAAATAGTCGAAGGTGAGAGTGTCGCCTGCGGACATCTGAACAGTTGTTGAAACGGAAGCGGTGGAGTTGCCGACACCTGCATTGGTGGACTTTGCAAGGAATCTGTCGCCTTCGGTAACGGCTTCAAAGCCGTAGGGCTGGCTGGTGCCGAACTGGAGAGAACCGCCCGCAACATTGAGGGAATCAAACAAGGAAGTATCGATGTTGACGGTTGCTTCGCAGGTTGCGGTGCCGAATACGGAACCGTTTACCATAACGGTGCAGGTGATGGTTGCGGTGCCCGCGCTGATACCGGTGACGGTTGCTCTGCGCTTGTTGCCGGTGACGGTTGCAACGGATTCGTTGGAGCTGGTCCAAACGAGCTCATAGTTGTTCGCATTTTCAGGCTGACGAACAAAGTTGATTTCTGCAGTCCTGCCGATGTACATCTCAACTGCATTCTGCTGGAGGCTGAAGCCGGTGATGTCAACGGGCTCCGGGTTGCCGAAAAGCGTCCACTGGCTGTTTACAGTCTGTGCGCTGTCGGGATTTGCGGGGAAGGGATCGTCTTCACTCATAACGATGGGCCATGCATCACCCCTGGGATCGGGGAGACCGTGGGTTTCTGCCATGAGGTTAAATGCATCTGCAACGGTTGCGGGATCATCCGCATTCTTCATTGCATTCCAGAAGGTTGCTTCGTACATATAGTCGCCGACGAAGGTAACGCTCTGGGAATAACCGTAAACAACGCCTGCACCTGCGCGGAGAAGCGCATAACCGGTGGTGCCCTGACCCTGGCGTTTCATGCCTTCGCAGATCGCCATCCAAACAAGGCAGTTGGAAAGGGTGTCGGGTGTATGGTGTTCAATGTAACGGCCGTCAATGAAAGCTGCGCTGCCGGAACGAACTGCCCAACCGTTGTTGTAGTCTTCCTGAGTGATGCCGCTGTTGGTGGTCAGGCAGAGGTAGGAAGAAGTACCGGACTGGGTGCCGTGGCTGTCAAAAAATACAACGCCCTTATCCGGGAAGTTTTCTGCGATTGCGGGGCCGGTTGCCGAAGTGCTCTGGATAAGCAGGTAATCGCCGCCGGTTGCTGCCGCAACGGACTGAGCTTCACGTTTATACTGATCGGTGAAGGTGCTGTCGTGGCCGTAGTAAGGCGCAATGAGGAATACGTTGGGGGATTCTGCATCCTTAAGAGCGCTCTTTTTGCCGCTGCCTTTGGTGAGAACAACGCCTTCCTCAACGGGTGCGCAGTCGGTGTTGAGTTCGTTGCGGAGCCTGTAGTTGTATGCGCAATACATGCCGTCAACGGTGAAGTAGAAGCCGTCCTTCGTGAAGTCGGAGAAGCTGTCCTTATCAACGGTGTTGAGGTTCAGTGCAGCGGTATAAACTGCATTGATGACCTCGGTGCGGCTCATGCCCTGAGCAAGAGCGTCTGCTTCGGCTGCATCGAGTGCTGCCCAAGCGTTGTCGAGTTTGCGCATTGCTGCTGCTTCGTTAACGAGACCGTCAACATTCTCTGCAAGAGAAGCAACGGGAATCATTGCGAAAGCCATGATGAGCGCAAGCGCAAGTGCCAGAAATTTGCGGGTTTTCATTTCTTTTCCTCCTGAAATATTTCTTTTGTGCCGTCGGATACGAGCCTGAAATCGCATCTCAAACGGTACTTTGCATCGGCTGTGCCGACACACCTTTTATTTTACCATTTCAAAAGTGAATGTCAAGAAAAAACAGCCGAATTACGATATTATATAACCGCGCCCGAAAGACTGAAAAACACATTGCGATTAGGGTGTGAAATAGATAAAAAGGGCGAATATATTAAAAAATCGAGATATAATGTTGTGTATACAAAACTTCCGAAGGCAAAAATACGGTAAATATTTCAAACAAAATATCCAAAACAGCCGCCGAAGCCCAAACGAGCTGCGGCGGCTGTCTTTAAGTTTTTTTCGTGATGCACAGGTACTTGCTTATGCATCATGCCTGTTTAGCTTTTTCAGCCGTTCATTGCCATGCGCATGATAGCAAGAGCCTCGGATGCGGTAACGGTGCCGTCGCCGTCGAGGTCAGCATGTGCGAGCTGGCTTGCGGTGAGAGTGATGGTACCCATTGCGCCGCGCATTGCGAGCAGTGCGTCGGAAACGGATACGATGCCGTCGCCGTCAACGTCGCCGTCTGCCATGCCTGCATCGCCGGAGAATGCAACATTGTCGATCTTGACGCAGTCCTCGCCCCTATTGACGCTGCTGTCCTTGCTGTAGGACCATTCAAAGGTGTATGCGCCGTCGGAAGCTGCGGTGTAGGTATAGGATGCGAAATCGGACATGCCGGTGCCGGAAAGCTTCTGAACTTCGGTGCCGTTTGCTTTGAAGCGGTACCAGTCAAAGTTGTTTTCACTGCTGTAGAAATAGTCGAAGGTGAGGGTGTCGCCCGCGGACATCTGAACAGTGGTGGTGAGGGTTGCGGTGGAGTTGCCGACACCTGCATTGGTGGACTTTGCAAGGTAACGACCGCCCTCGTTGATTGCTTCGAAACCATGGGGATCGCCGATGCCGAACTGGAGAGAACCGCCTTCAACATTCAGCGCTTCCATGAGAGTGGTGTCAACATTGACAGTAACGGGGCAGGTTGCGGTGCCGAATACGGAACCGTTAACCATAACGGTGCAGGTGATGGTTGCAGTGCCTGCGCCGACGCCGTTCACGGTCGCCCTGCGCTTGTTGCCGCTGACGGTTGCAACGGATTCGTCGGAGCTGGTCCAAACGAGTTCGTAATTGTTGGCATTGTCGGGAACGCGGTTGAAGGTGAGGCTGCCGCTTCTGCCGACATACATTTCAAGAGAAGTTTCCGCAAGGCTGAAGCCGGTGATTTCAACGGGTTCCGCATTGCCGAAGAGAGTCCATTCGCAGTAAACGGTCTGTTCACTGTCGGGATTTGCGGGGTAGGGGTCAACGGGGCTTACGATGATGGGGTAAGCATCGCCTCTGGGATCGGGTACGCCGTATTCATCCTTCATGGTCTGGAATGCATCCGCAATGGTTGCGCCTTCCATAAGGGAGCCGGTGAAGGAGGGGAGGTACATGGTGAGGTCGGCAACAAAGGTTACGCTCTGGGAGTAACCGTAAACTGCACCGCAGCCTGCTTCAACGAGTGCGTTAGCCATGACGCCGTGACCGCTGAGCTTCATGCCTTCGCAGATGCCGAGCCATACGAACGGGTTGCTGATATGCGCACCGTTGAGATGATGCTGAATGTAACGGCCGTCGATGTATGCTGCGCTGCCGGAGCGAACTGCCCAACCGTTATCGTAGTCTTCCTGAGTGATGCCTTCGTTGGTGGTGAGGCAGATATAGGTGGAAGAACCGCTTGCGGTGCCGTGGCTGTCAACAAAAACGGAGCCGTAATCGGGGAATGCTTCAACGATTGCGGGGCCGGTTGCGGCGTGACCCTGGATGAGTTCCCAATCGCCGCCGGTTGCTTCCGCAATGGGCTGAGTTGCGTTCTTGTAGGAATCGTCAAAGTTGGAGTCATAGCCGTAGTACGGTCCGAGAAGCAGAACGTTGGGGGACTCGGCGTCCTTCAGCGCTGCATTGCTGCCGCTGCCCTTGATGGTGAAAATACCGTCGTTTGCGGGTTCGGTAACTTTGCCAAGTTCGTTGCGGAGCCTGTAGTTGTATGCACAATGCATGCCGTCAACGGTGAAGTAGAAGCCGTCCTTCGTGAAGTCGGAGAAGCTGTCCTTATCAACGGTGTTGAGGTTCAGTGCAGCGGTATAAACTGCATTGATGACCTCGGTGCGGCTCATGCCCTGAGCAAGAGCGTCTGCTTCGGCTGCATCGAGTGCCGCCCAAGCATTGTCGAGTTTGCGCATTGCTGCTGCTTCGTTAACGATACCGTCAACATTCTCTGCAAGAGAAGCAACGGGAATCATTGCGAAAACCATGATGAGTGCAAGCGCAAGAGAAAGGAACTTACGGGTTTTCATTTCTTTTCCTCCTAAAAAACTGTGCGCGGGACAACCGAACAAGCCGGTTGTCTCAGCAAGGTTTATTATATCATCTTCGGTTGAAATGTCAATATTTGAAATGTCAATATAATGAGACGGAAAGATGAAAGAATACGCCCGGACGGAAAAGCCGAAGGGAAACCGGGCTTAACATTATAGCGCGCAGGAGAAAATCAGAATAGAGACAAAATAAAATACGTCCGCCGGAAAATGCTGCCCGGCAGACGTATAACAAATGCAGCCGCGTTGCGCCGCATCATTTTAAATTCAATTCATTCATTGCTGTGTTGACTGTTACAGTCCCATTGCACGCCTTGCAATAAGAATTGCATCGGGAAGGCCGATGACGCCGTCGCCGTTCATGTCAGCGGCATCAAGGGATGCGCCTTCAAGAGTAAGCACTTCGATTGCATGACGCATTACCTGCAATGCGTCCGCAATGGTAACGCTGCCGTCAAGGTTGACGTCACCCATTGCGGGAAGAATGTTGAACGGGCAGTTGGTGAGCACTGTCGGAACTTCGTAATCACGGCCGTTGGCGTGATGGAAGATCTCTGCGGAGCGAATGCCGGCATGATTTACGGCAGGCAGCGAACCGTGCCAGGTTTCGGGCATGTCTGCGCTGACGGTAAGAAGATTTCCGGTCATTTCAACGCCGGCTTCACATTCGAAGGATATGTAATAACCCTGAATCAAGGCGAAACGGTCAACATAAATAATATCGGCTTCAATTTCGTAATGTCCGCCGGCGGCTTCGATCCGCTCAAGAATATCACCGGGGATAACGGTGTGCTCGAGTTCCTCCATAACAGCGGGGGTGGTGACGGCGATCGTGCCGCTGTGAACTACCTGCGTGCCGCCGCATGCAACGGGTGCGCAGTCGAAAGAAACTTCAATGCGTTCACCGATGCGGACATCATTGGCTGTTGCCGTGATGCCGATAAGACTCAGCTGAGGTTCTTCGGGTTCGCCCGTTCCGGAGAAGGCAACATTGTCGATTTTGACGCAGTCGCTGCCGCCGTCTGTCAGTTCGTCCTTAACGTAGCTCCATTCAAAGTGATACAGCCCCGCTTCGGGTGCGGTGAAGGTATAGCTGCTGAATCCGGTCATATTCGTGTCGGCATATTTCTGGTATTCAACGTCGTTAACTTTGAAGTAATAGTAGTCGTAATCGGTTTCGCTGCTGTAGAAATAGTCAAACGAAAGCGTGTCGCCTTCCGCCATGCGGATGGTTGTGAGCAGCACGGCGGTGGTATTGCCCATGCCGGCGTTGTTGGTCTTTGCAATCAGTCGGTCTCCCTCGGCAACGGGAACGAAGCTGTATTCCGCGCTCGTGCCGAATTCAAGACTGCCGCCTTCAACGTTGACGGCTTCGGCAAGGGTTTCATCGGGAGTTACGGAAACGGAAACCGTTTCGGTTCCGATAACGCTGCCGTTCACGCTGACGGAGCAGGTGATTTCGGTTTCGCCGCGGCCCATACCGGTGATGACGGCTCTGCATCTGCTGCCTGCATAAGGTTCAACGATCGCAACGGACTCGTCCGCACTCGTCCATGTTGTGACAAAGTTATTTGCATTTTCGGGAACAAGGGACATATTGACGTTCACGGTTTGCGCCATTTTAATATCCGCGCTTGTGATGTCAAGGCTGAATCCGGTAAGATCAACAAGGGGGAAGCTGCCCCAGAGCTTCCATGTGCTGTTGACGGTCTGCGCACTGTCGGGATTTGCGGGGAAAGCGTCAACATCACTCATAACAATAGGGTATGCATTGCCGTAAGGGTCGCATATGCCGTGTTCTTCAACCATTTGGGCAAAGGCTTCCGCAACGGTGGCGGGGTTTTCAAAATCCTTCATAAGGTTCCAGAAAGTCTCTTCGTATACATAATCGCCTGCGAAAGTGACGCTCTGAGAATAGCCGTAAACAACACCTGCACCCGCGCGAAGCAGTGCTGCACCGGTGGTGCCTTGGCCGCTGCGCTTCATACCTTCGCAAATTGCCATCCAAACGAGGCAGTTTGAAAGGGGTGCAGGGGTATGGTGTTCAATATAACGGCCGTCGATATATGCGGCGCTGCCGGCATAAACCGCCCAGCCGTTGTTGTAATCTTCCTGAGTGATGCCGGAACTTGTTGTCAGGCAGAGATAGGATGACGTGCCGTCCTGGGTGCCGTGGCTGTCAAAAAATACAACGCCTTTATTCGGGAAATTTTCTGCGATTGCGGGACCGGTCGCTGCCGTGCTCTGGATAAGCAGGTAGTCGCCGCCGGTTGCGTCCGCGACGGACTGCGCTTCACGCTTGTACTGATCGGTGAAGCTGCTGTCGTGACCGTAGTAAGGTGCAATCAGAAATACGTCGGCGGATTCGGCGTCTTTGAGGTTTTCGGTTTTTCCGCTGCCCTTTGAAAGAACAACGCCTTCCTTAACGGGTGCGCAGTCGGTGTTGAGTTCGTTGCGGAGTCTGTAGTTGTATGCACAATACATGCCGTCAACGGTGAAGTAGAAGCCGTCCTTCGTGAAGGCGGAAAAGCTGTCCTTATCAACGGTGTTGAGGCTCAGTGCAGCGGTGTAAACCGCATTGATGACCTCGGTGCGGCTCATGCCTTGAGCAAGAGCGTCTGCTTCGGCTGCATCGAGTGCCGCCCAAGCGTTGTCGAGTTTGCGCATTGCTGCTGCTTCGCCTGCAATGCCTTCGATGCTTTCCGCAAAAGCGGCAGCGGGAAGAACTGCAAACGCCATGATGAGCGCGAGCAGAACAGCCGTCAGTTTACGAGTTTTCATGTGTTCCTCCTGAGTTTTGCTTTGCGGCGGAAAACGATGAATGCCAATTCTCTGCCGCATATTGTATTTTAGCATCTGCCCGCAGAATGTCAAGAAAAAATATCGCTCCTGACGAAGTTGATATTTACGTTTAAAAGCTGTTTCAAATTTAAAACCCGTTTTGAATGAATATACCGATTTCGGCTCTTTTCACATCTGCGTTTCTGTGGTATAATAAATTGATTTGGAGCAGGTATTGCTCCGCATTTCGGAGGTACAAAAGTGGCACGAAGCATGACAGGGTTCGGTCATGCGGTCGTTTCAAAAGACGGCCGCGAATTGTCGATTGAACTGAAATCGGTCAATCATCGCTTTTTGGATCTTGCGCTCAGAATGCCGCGCTCGCTTGCCTTCCTTGAGGACACGGCGCGGAACACGCTCGGCACGATGCTTGCGCGCGGCCATGTTGACATTTTTGCCAATTACCGCAACACGCGGAACGATTCAAAAAAAGTTGAAATAAACATGCCGATGCTCTCGGCATATATGACCGCCGCCCGGCAGGCGGCGGAGGAACTCGGCATTGAAAACGATCTGACACTGTCGCGTGCGCTGAGGCTTACGGATATCGTTTCCGTGACAGAGGCCGACGACGACAGGCCCGCGCTTGCGGAACTGATGAAAGATGCCTTGACCCGCGCCGCAAACGAGCTTATCGCAATGCGTATGCGCGAGGGTGAACGGCTTTCATCCGACATGAAAACACGACTCGGCGTGATTGCGGATATTCGCGAAAAAATCTCGGAGCGCGCCCCGCTTGTCGCTGAAGAACAGCGAAAAAAGCTTAACGAACGCATTGAAAGCCTGCTCTCCGAAACGGAAATCGACAGGGCGCGCCTTGCAACGGAAATTGCATTATTCGCGGATAAAGTCAGCATCGATGAGGAGCTTGTCCGTCTTTCGAGCCATATTGCTGCGGCAGGCGAACTGCTTGAAAACAACGGTTCTATCGGCAGAAAACTGGATTTCATCGTTCAGGAGATGAATCGCGAGTTCAACACCATCGGTTCAAAAGCGAACGATAAAACAATTGCGTCTCTTGTTATCGACGGCAAAGCCGAGCTTGAGAAGATGCGCGAACAGGTGCAGAACTTTGAATAAACCTAAAACCGAGTTTCGGCATTCGTTCCGCAATTCGGCAGCAGTGCTGTGTGCGGTTTGCACAAGGGCATCAAAAAAATAAAGAGGGTACAAACACTATGATGAAAAAACGCGGCATGCTGATCGTCATTTCCGGCCCGTCCGGCGTCGGCAAAGGCACTGTTGCAAACAGATTGCTTGAAAAACACGACAACATCTGCTTCTCCGTTTCCGCAACGACCCGCGCAATGCGTGAGGGCGAGGCGGAAGGCGTGAACTATTTTTACAAAACAACCGAGGAATTCGATACAATGATAGAACAGGGAGAATTCCTTGAATACATGCGTGTGTTCGGCAAGAATTACTACGGCACGCCGAGAAGCTACGTTGAATCAAAGCGCAGCGAAGGCATAAGCGTTTTGCTTGATATCGATGTCAAAGGTGCAATGCACGTTAAAAACAATTGCCCCGACGCAATAACGATTTTCATTGCGCCCCCTTCACTGGCGGAGCTGCACAGGCGGCTTGTGGGCAGAGGGACGGAGACTCCCGAAGCGGTTGCCCGAAGGTTTGAAGAGGCAAGAACGGAACTTGAATACATTCCGAAATACGACTATGTTGTTGTGAACGATGAAATTGAGTCGGCCGTTCAAAATATCGAATGCATACTCAATGCCGTCGGATGCACTCCCGAATATAACCGCGAGCTTTTGCCCGCGCTGCTCGGTGAAACTTTCTCCGAGTGACGAACGGTGCTGCGGAGGGCGGGCCGCATGATAATCGTATAATAGTTTTAAATTGAGCGTTAAATTTATTGAATACTTACTGTTGGAGGTAACATAATGAGTCACCAAATGAACCATCCGCCGGTTGTTGAACTGGAAAACATCGCGGGCTGTCGCTATATGCTTGTAACAGCCGTTGCAAAGCGCGCAAGGCAGCTGCTTGTTTCAAAGGAAGAATCATCCGACAAAAAGCCTGTTGCAAAGGCTGTTGACGAACTGTACAACGGCGAGCTCTGCGTCAGGTATCCTGCCGAATACTATCAGACTTCCGAAAAATAATCCGTAACTGCGGAACATTCAAATCAAGCTTTATATGTTATGCGCCGAAAGGCGGGGGTGAACAGCATGTTTGCAAGGGTAATAGTTGATATTTCAAATGCCAATGTAAACAGGCTGTTTACTTATGCCGTTCCGGAAGAAATCAGTCTGTGCGAAGGGCAGCGCGTTATCGTTCCGTTCGGGCGGGGGAACCGACCGATTGAGGGCTTTGTGCTTGAACTTGTCGATGAACCGGGAACGGAGCGTGAGCTTAAATCCATCGTGCGAACGATTGAGCCGTACTCGGCGCTGCTGCCCGATCAGCTCAAGCTTGCGGATTGGATGTGCAAAGCGTACCATTGCACAACCGCCGATGCACTTCGGGTCATGATTCCCGCCGCGCTGCGCGGTTCAAAAGTTAAAGAAAAAAAAGTGCGCACTCTGCACATTGCGGACAATCTTGATATTGAAGCAGTGCGTGCTTCAATGCTGAAAAAAGACGGAACGCCGCGTGCGCCGAAGCAGTTTGAAGTTTTTTCTCTGCTTTTATCGGGCAGAGCGGAGCTTTCCGCAAGCGATATAAATGCGTTCGTGCCCGGTGCGGGCGCAGCTGTTGCCGCACTTGTTAAAAAGGGTATTCTTGTTGAACAAGGGCGCGAAACCTATCGAAATCCTTTTGCAAACAGAGATATTCAGTTAACGGAGCCGCTGACGCTTCTTCCGGCGCAGCAAAACGCACTTGAAAAAATCAAATCCGCCGATGCCGGAAGCTGTCTGCTTCTTCACGGTGTCACGGGGAGCGGAAAGACCGAAGTTTATATGCAGGCAATTGCTAACGTGCTTGAAAACGGCGGCGGCGCAATTGTTCTTGTCCCGGAAATATCACTGACACCGCAGACAACAGACAGATTCAGGAGCAGATTCGGAAACAATGTTGCCGTTCTGCACAGTCATTTGAGCGACGGTGAACGTTTTGACGAATGGCGGCGGATACGCTTCGGCAAGGCAAGGGTCGTTGTCGGCGCAAGGTCGGCAGTGTTTGCGCCGGTGGAAAATCTGCGTATTATCATAATTGATGAAGAACATGAGCCGAGCTATTACTCCGAAATTACTCCAAAGTATTCCGCTGCCGAGGTTGCGCTGCGTCGGGTTAAACTCTGCGGTGCAAAACTTGTCCTCGGCAGTGCGACTCCGTCGCTCACAACATATTATCGTGCAAAGCGGGGCAGATACATACTGCTTGAGATGCCGAACAGAATAAACGGCGTGCCGATGCCGAAAGTTGATATTGTTGACATGCGCGAGGAGTTTTTGAGCGGTAACAACAGCATTTTTTCAAGCTTGATGATAAAACGGCTGAAAGAATGCCTTGAAAAGCACGAACAGGCGATTCTGTTTCTCAACAGGCGCGGGTATTCATCCCATGCCGAATGCCGCGCGTGCGGATTTGTGTTCACCTGCCCGAACTGCGACGTTGCATTGACCTATCACAGGTTTGATGAGTCCCTCCGCTGCCACTATTGCGGGGCGAATTATAAAATGCCGAAAACCTGTCCGTCCTGCGGCAGGGAGTACATCAAATACACGGGAATCGGAACTCAGCAGGTTGAGGAACAGCTGAAACTTGTGTTTCCGAATGTGCGCTGTTTGAGAATGGATATGGACACAACAAGCGGCAAAACCGCACATCGGGATATACTTGATGCATTCACGCGGCGCGAGGCTGATGTGCTTATCGGCACGCAAATGGTGGCAAAGGGGCTTGATATTCCGAATGTGACGCTTGTCGGCGTCGTGTTTGCTGATTCAACACTTTTCCATTCGGATTTCCGCAGCAGCGAACGTACGTTTCAGCTTTTGACCCAGGTCGCGGGTCGTGCCGGCCGTGCCGATAAAGAAGGACGCGTCGTGATTCAGACCAATGCGCCGGGACACCGCGCAATACGGCTCTGTACGAAGCATGATTATAAAACATTCTATAATCTCGAAATCGGAGACCGACTGCGGACGCTGTTCCCTCCGTTTGCGGTATTTGTGCGGGCGCAATTCGCCTGTGCCGATGAAAACGCGGCGGCGGATGCGGCGGAAAGGTTTGCAAACGGCGTGACAAAAACCATTTTAACTGCATTAAAACCCGCAAACGCGGAAAATGAGCTTGTTTTCGCACTCGCGGGTGCCGCGCCGATTCGCCGCAGGGAGGGGCTGTTCCGCTATGCGGTTATAATTAAGTTGGTTCGCACCGCAAATACGGCCGCAGCAATCAATGCAATATATGCCTTCAGCGACGGCTGCGCGGATGAATGCTATCGCGGCATTGAAGTCAACCCGCAGGATATGCTTTGACAGAATAACAAACTCGCAGCTGAAAGCGGAAAAAGATACGAACTATGAACGGATTGAATGCATTAAACATGCGGCAGGAGCCGAAGCGCGGCGCAAAACTTGCCGAAAAACTTAAATGTGAAAAGAGCAGCATACACTATCTCAGCATTTTGAACGGAAATACGCGGGGACTTGTTTGGACGGATGATCCGACGGCACCGCGGCTTGCGGTTGTGTACAGCTATCTTTTGGGCGGATTCCAGATAATGGGAACTCCGCTGCAAACGGCGGAGGAATATGCCGCTTTCCGTCTGTTTTTTGAGAACAAAGTATTTCCGTTGGCAAAAGATGAATTCGAACTGAGTGAATTTGCATATTCCGCCGACACGGAAGAGCTTTCGGATATGATGCGCGTTGTTTTTTTCGACAAAGAGCTGTTCGAACAGAAACAGCTTGTTTATCGCACGGCAGAAGAATACAGCGCGGCGGAAATGCCGTTCGTTCATGCGGCGGAGGGGTGGCTGATGCGCATTCGGCGTGCCTCGGAAAGCTTCCTGCGTGAAAATGCCGAGTTTGCAGGGGCTTATCTTCCCGAAATTTTGGAAAGCTACAAAAGCTTTGCGGATTTTTTGAAACATGGTTTTGCCTTTTTTGCGCTTGAGGGCGAAAACATCTGCGGAAACATAATTTCAAACGGAGAATACGACGGCTGCTGCATAGTCGGGGCGGATACAAAAGCGAAATATCGACGGCGCGGCATTGCATCGGCGTTGCTGCGCACCGCAATTGAATCTGCACGAGAACGCGGGAATGAAATAATATGGGAGTGCGCGGAAGAAAACATACCTTCGGTGCGCACTGCCGAAAGCTGCGGAATGCATCGCTGCGGAGAGTTTTTCGTCCGCTGGTTTGAATTCGAACCGAACACTCCGCAAGATTAATCAAATCGTTTCAACAGCTTGCGAAATTGAATTTTTGAAAACGAACATCGGCGCGGTCGTGAGGGCCGCGCTTTTAATATATTTTTAGAAATGAGATTTAATGCTTGACACGGCATAAATCGGTGGTATAATAATAACAGGAATCATTCCTAAGGAGGCGTGAATGACAAGGCAGCGACAGTTGATTTACAACATCATACAACGGGCGGACGATCACCCGACAGCCGAAATGATTTATGCAAGGGCAAAGGCCGAAATGCCGTCCATTGCATTCGGAACTGTCTATCGGAATCTGAAACTCATGGTCGATGCCGGAGAGATCCTTCACATTCCCGTTGCCGGTGAGCCGGACAGATACGACAAGACCATTCGTCCGCATGAACATATGCAGTGTATCGAATGCGGCAGGGTTGCCGACTGTGACCCGGGCGACCTGAAATCATATTTCAGCAGCAGAATCGGCGAAGAAATTGTTTCCTACACACTCAACCTTTTCTATATCTGCAACGAATGCAGACAGAAGCGGAAAAGGGAGAATAATCAAAAACAAGCATAAAATGCTGACCGGCGGCGCGTGCCGCAAAAAATAAAAATCTTTGGAGGATAAAAGTATGAAAAAGTTTGTATGTTCAGTATGCGGTTACGTTCATGAGGGCGATTCCGCTCCCGAAGTATGTCCCGTTTGCGGCGCACCCGCAGAAAAGTTCATTGAGCAGTCCGAAACAATGAGCTGGGCAGCAGAGCATGTTGTCGGCGTTGCACAGGGCGCACCCGAGGATATTATGGCGGATCTGCGTGCAAATTTCGCAGGCGAATGCACCGAAGTCGGTATGTACCTTGCAATGGCAAGGGTTGCACACCGCGAAGGTTATCCCGAAATCGGTCTCTATTGGGAAAAAGCAGCCTATGAAGAGGCTGAGCATGCTGCAAAGTTTGCAGAACTTCTCGGCGAAGTTGTAACTTCCAGCACCAAAAAGAACCTTCAAATGCGTGTCGAAGCCGAAAACGGCGCAACCGCAGGCAAGACCGATCTGGCAAAGCGCGCAAAAGCTCTTAACCTGGATGCAATTCACGACACCGTTCATGAAATGGCGCGTGACGAAGCCCGTCACGGCAAGGCTTTCGCAGGCCTTCTGAACAGGTATTTCGGCGAATAAACATACATTCGGTGATTATCCGAACGGCGGATAATAACGATATGTTGATTACACATTCCGCATGACAAAACTCGGCACAGAATAAAGATATCGCGGCCTCGGTTACGGAAGCCGCGATATTTTTATTTTATTTTAAATCAAAAGGCGAAAAGTAAACAGTGCTGTTTCATTCCGATCTCAGCGCGGCAACGGGATCCTTCTTCGCCGCAATTCGCGAGGGTATGATGCCCGCAATAAGTGTCAAAACCATGCTTATCAGAACCAGTATTATGCCGGCACGCCACGGAAGGACGGCCGTCAGCGTGTCGATGCCTGTGAGCGACCGAACGATAAGGTTCAGCGGGATGCACAACAGCATTGATGCAATTATTCCGATCGCACCCGCACAGAAACCGATAATCAGCGTTTCGGCATTGAACACGGATGAAATATCGCGTTTTGATGCGCCGATGGAGCGCAGAATACCGATTTCCTTCGTGCGTTCAAGCACTGAGATATAGGTAATTATGCCTATCATAATTGAGGATACAACCAGAGAGATTGCAACAAACGCGATAAGCCCGTACGAAACGGCGTCGATCATTGTTGTAACTCCGGACATAAGCAGCGCAACATAATCGGTATACTCAATAGCCTTATCCTCGTCTGCATTCCGGTTGTATTCCGCAATGTTGTCAGCGATAGCTTCCTTATCCTCAAATGTTGCAGCATACAAATTAACGGTTTTGGGCGAATCGGGATCGACTGCACCGAGTTTTTCAAGTGCTTCGTCAAGCGTTGTTCCGGAAACCTTTGACGGCATGAATTTATCATAGTATTCCGCAAGCTTGTCAACACTCGTGTCGTTTGCAATTGTTTTATCAAAAATATCCGCAACTGCGGCATATCCGGCCGTGCCGAAAAGATCGTTCGGTGCGGAATGTTCGAAAATAATCTGCATGATTTCGGCTTCGGCTTTGTCGGCATATTTCTTTTTTACGGCAGAAACAAGCTGTTCACGCATCAAAGTCCGAAGCTCTTCGTCCGTATAGTCGGAAAGATATTCCTCCGCAGTGGCAATATCAAACCCGTATGTTGCCGCCGCAAGCTGAACCATTGATTCACGCGTCGGATACATTGCCATATATTCCTCAACAACTGCATCAAGCTCCGCCTGCTCGGGTTCGGCAATGATTTTTTTGTAGATTTCCGTTTTCTGCATGTCCGTAAGGGATGCAAAATAAGCGGTAACCTCTTCCGCCTTTTTGTCCGCCGACAGTTCGTTTTCGGAGTCCAAAGTGAAAGGAAGTCCGGTTAACACATCAAGATTCACGTTTTCCGGGGATTTCTGTTCGCGGACAATTTCACTTTCGTTCGTTTTCTGAATTATATAGTCGGAAAGGGCGGAAGTGTAGCCGAAAACTCCGTTTACTGAAGCAGCCTTGTTGTCGTTCGGGCGAATAATGCCTGCAAGCCGCAGATCGAGTCCGTTTTTGATAACAAGCTCCATTGCGGCGGCGTCATCGCCGATATATTTCCATGAACCGCCGTTTTCGTCGGTCGAATACGATTTTGAGTAATAATCCGAATTCAATATCAGCTTGAATTTGGTGCCGATAAGCTCTTCAAACTTTGCGGAGCGTGTATCCGTCACGATTTCCTCGCCTTTAAGAACGGAGTTAAAAATCCTTGTGATTTCGGCGGTGTCCATAAGCCCGAGAGCATAGAAAGCAACGTCGGATACTTCGTTGTTTTTATCAATAACAAGCACAATATCGTTTGCACTCTTCGGCCACTCGCCCGCAACAAGCTCATATTGATTCAAAACAAGCTCGGAAACGAGTGCGCCGTCCGCTCCGGAAAGGATTTCGTCCCAAAGATTCATGTTTCCCATGCGGGAGGTCATCATGTTAATCATACTGACGCCCTTGTCGCCTTCGGATGTTTCATCATCGGCAAACAATGCGGAGGTCATATCCGTACTGTGATATTTCCCGTCCGTGCCGATGACATACGCGTTGACGGTAAGCCCGTAGCCGTACCGCACGGAGCTTACATATTCTCGAAGATCGGTCTTTGCGGTTGAAGCATCAAGCTCCGAATCAATATACTTTTTAAACGATGCAAGGTCATTTACTTCGTCTCCGTCCGAAACGGTTGCGTTCAGCATTTTGTAGAGCCGAGGATCGGAGTAAACTGAATCCGCATCACGGTTTTTCAGTGTTTCATCGTCCGTCTTTTCGTTTGCTGCCGTCAGCATACTCATGAAATCGTTCGGTTCGCGTTCGACTGTGATAGGGTAGGAGGTCAAAGTATCTTTCTGGATTGCATTGACATAGTTCTGAATGCCGGTTGAAAGCGCAAGAATCAATGCAATGCCGATAATGCCTATCGAACCCGCAAAAGATGTCAAAAAAGTCCTGCCCTTTTTCGTTGAAAGGTTGTTTAAACTCAGCGAGAGCGCGGTAAAAAAGGACATGGAAGTCCGTTTTTTCTTTTGTTTTTTATCAAAAGTGCTGCCCGCCCCGCGTTCTTTTTCTTTCGTCAAAGTTTGTTCGTCATTGCTCACGGGGTTTGTATCGCTCGAAATCTGCCCGTCATGAAGCTTCACAATTCGCGTTGCATACTGCTCCGCAAGTTCGGCATTGTGTGTAACCATTATAACAAGGCGGTCTTTTGCGACTTTTTTCAGCAGCTCCATAACTTGGGTTCCGGTTTCGCTGTCAAGTGCACCGGTGGGTTCATCCGCAAGTAAAATATCGGGATTATTAACAAGCGCACGTGCAATGGCAACGCGCTGCATCTGTCCGCCGGACATTTGGTTCGGCCGCTTATGCTCCTGTCCTTTGAGCCCGACTTGTTCCAACGCTTCACATGCGCGTCTGCGCCGCTCCTGTTTTGACACGCCGGAAAGTGTCAGTGCAAGCTCAACGTTTGAAAGCACGGATTGGTGCGGAATCAAATTGTAACTCTGAAAAACGAACCCGACGGTATGGTTTCTGTAAGTATCCCAGTCGCGGCTTGTGTATTGTTTTGTGGAAACACCGTTGATAACAAGGTCGCCGCTGTCATAGCGGTCAAGCCCTCCGATGATGTTGAGCAGAGTTGTTTTGCCCGAACCGCTCGGGCCCAAAACCGCAACAAACTCATTGCTGCGGAATTCAAGGCTAACGCTGCTCAGTGCGTTCTGAACAAGATCGCCGGTTTTATATTGTTTGGAAACTTTTTTTATTTCAAGCACTTTTCGTTGCCTCCGGACAGAAATTTGCGGACCGGATCCCGTCGATCCGCCTGCATACAGTATAACGCAGAATCATTAAAAAAACATTAACTCAAGTTAAAACAATGGAGAATTTCTGCGGCAAAAAAAGGCAGAATTCAGTCATTGCTCATCATGTTCGTACATCGGAAATGCTTGCGGGGCCGCGCTGCCGTGCCGCAGTCTGTTCCGAATGTGCTGAACGACGGTGGCGATGAATTCGGCATTTGTCGGCTTGCCTTTTGCGGAATCCGTTGTGTTGCCGAAAAGTTCATATTGCATATAGAGATTTCCGCCCTCCCATGCACACTCGATGGAATAGCGAATTGCTCTTTCAACCGCGGCCGGAGTGGAGTGATAATACATTGCAACGTATTCATACATGCGTTTGAGATCCGCCTCAACTCCGAATATGCGCATACAAACAAGCAGCCGCAGAAATTCCGTGCCGCGATGCTCGTTTTGCAGTCCGAGCGGCAACAGTATGGAATCGGTCACCATTGCATATCGACGCTTCTGTTCGTCCAGCTCGCTGAAAAACGCGGGGTTATTTATTGCCTGTTCAAGTGCTTCAAGATCCGATTTGCCGCGCTTTTTCTCATAGTCAAGACATTTTTCGATTATAGCTGCGGCCGTTTGTTCGACAGGGGCAGAAAATGAAAGCAGTCCGTCAATCTTTTCATTGCGGCTGATTCCGATAAGTGATTTCGTCATCTTAGGCGCACAAACAAAAAAACGTGCATTGCGGCACAGCTTGCTCTGCCGAAGGGTGTTTATCAGCGCGAACGCATCAATATCGGGAAGAGAAACGCTGACAACAAAAACCGAAGGAATCTCATCAAACAGCATTTTCCAAACATCATTGCCGCTGCGAACGGGCGGAAGCATATGCAGTGTGCCTCCCAAAAGCTCGGTAAGCCTGTTTGCGTATTCGCGCTTCTTATTCAAAGGACGTTCCTCACAAACAACAATCCCGCGAAGTCTGTCAATATCCGACAGGTTACCTGTCTCCATCAGTTCCTCAACGGAGCGTCTGCCGTTCAGGCAGACTGCCGAAAGCGGATCGTAAGGCGAGGCGTCTTCACTGTCCTCGGGTTCACGGAGGCAATCCGTTTCATACAATTCGACAGGTTCCGGTATCTCAATAATTTCAGCGTCATCGGCCGTGATCGCGCTTTGCTCAGCCTGCTTTTTTATGTCTTTTGCAGTTTTGCCGCCGGTGTAAACACTGCCGCACACGGTTGCAATGTGTGCAATCGAAGTTTTTCTGCGTCTGCTGCGCGGTTTTTCGGCTGTCAATCCGCCCTCTGTATCCGCTGTTTCGGCAGGTTGTTCCGCATTATCGGTTTTATTCGGTTTGTCCATGTTCGGGATTCCTCCTCCGCAGATTACTGCTGTTAGTTTAGCACAGTCGGAATGCGGCGGCAAGTCCGTTTTGCCGCTTTTTTTGCCGCATCCTGTCGCGGAGGGCGAAACGATGTGTTCAAATCCGAATAAATCGGAGCCTTTGGAATACTATAAATATATTGAGTCGGCGGAGATATTGCATTTGTCCGAATGCCGAAAAAAATTACCGCATAAATACCGAAAAATTTTTTTAAAAAAATGCGCAAAGCCGTTGACAAATGAATATTGTGCGTTATAATGAAGTTGATGATAGCTCATATATCTCAAATTTGGATGTTGTAGGGAGGCAAATAAACATGAAACCGTTCAAAACGCTGTGTGTTGTGCTTCTGGCGGCAATGTTGGTTTTAACAACGGCTGCCTGCGGTTCAAAAGGGAAAACAAACGACAACCTGCAAACAGGCGGCAGTGCTTCACAGAAACAGGATAAAAAAACGATTGTCTGTTCCGCAGATTATCCGGAATATACGTCAGTTGATGATCTTTCGGCTCACGCAGACTATGTCGTATACGGAACGGTGCTGTCCGAGCGATATGAATCGATGTCTCTTCGTATTCCGGAAAGCGGCGCAGAATCCGCAGAAGCAGGGCAGGACAACGAGCAGACTGTTGTGACAGTCTATGAGGTTCGCGTGAAGGAAAGCTACTCCGGTGCAGCAAGCAGCGGAGATGTGCTTAAAGTAATGCTTTTGGGAGGAGAAACTGAGGATACCGTTTGCCAATATGAAGACAGTCCCGAAATTGAAATCGGTTCGGAATATGTTTTCTTCCTCAGCGGAAGCCAAATTGTTGAAAACGGGGCTTGGCTTTTGAACAATACACAGGCATTGTATGCAGCCAACGGCGAAACTGTTTCGAAAACGGCAGAGCAGGGATTTGCACTGTCTTTCGACTGGCTTGAAGCAATCAAAGCTCAGTGAACATAAAACCCGGCAGTGAGATTAGCTGTAAAGTTTTCCTACACTTGCAGAAAAGGGCAGGCGGCAGAGTGCCGCCCGCTCTTTATTTTCAGCTGCGGAACTTACAGTGCCGCTTATACGGAAAATTTAAAAATTTGCCGCGTTATGTCCAAAAAATAATTGCTATTGCCGCACTGCAGTGATATAATTTATGCGGCATGGCTGCCTGCAAAGACAAACATGCACAAAACGAAACAGGAGCAAGTACCATGAAAAAGCTTTTCGCTGCACTGCTGGCGTTTCTGATGGTTTTCACCGTTATGCCCGCAGCATTTTCCGCCGCAGCGACGGAAACCCCCACAGAGAACGGACAGCAGCCGACGGACAACGCCGGCGTGACGCTGTTCGGTTTTGCCGATTGGAAACTTACAAACGGCGTGGCAGAACCTTCAAAGCCCTATAATTTTATCGGTTTCAATTCCGAAAATCCTTCTGCAGTTCAGTCAAAACTGAACCTTGGCAGCAAGATTTCCTTTGCAGCCGAGATTATCGGAACAACGATTTATGCTTTTGCACACACCTACACCGATGATGCAGATGTTACCACTGCCGATGATCTTTACACCATCGACACCAATGCATCAACGTGGAGCGCGACAAAAGTCGGCGGCAACCACATGGATTACAGCGTTGTCGACCTGACTTACGCAGCCGATACCGACACCCTCTATGCAATGGTGCAGGAGGATGAAACGGCGGATCAGCTCATCATGACCGTAAATCGCAGCACCGGCGCACTGACCGAAGTTGCAAACCTTTCCGAACTTGAAGTTGCCTGCATCAACAAGTTTGCATATATCGGCGGCGGACAGTTCTACACCACTGCACATAACGGCGGACACGGCCTCATCATCAACACAAGCGGCAGCATCGTTCGCGAACTCGGGCAGAGCGTATTCCCCGGCGTCGAACAGCTCACCGCCGTGACGTATTATCCGCAGGGCAATTGTCTTTTCGGTGTTGCTTTCCGCAACATTCCCGCAGGCAATTTCGGCATCCTGCTCAGAATCGATCCCCAAACGGGTGAATCCGAAGAAATCGGCGCAATCGGCGGCGGGTTCGGATATTCGCTCACGAGCATTTTCCCGGTGCCCAATGTTCAGATAAGCCTTCCCGAAGTGCCCGATACGGAGGCAATGAATGCCGCACTGAATGCCCAGGGCAGCAATTTGACCTTCATGAACGACGGCAACACTCCGTGGGTCGTTCGCAGCGACAACGGCAGAACTTATATGCAGTCCGCAACGCAGGATGCAAGTAACAGCTCCACAACGATAAAGGCTGTGTTTAACGGCCTTACCGCCGGGCAGGTGCTTTCCTTCGACTGGATGGTTTCAAGCGAAAACAATTACGATTGGCTCAGCTTCTATGCCAACGAGAACCGCGTTGACAGAATCAGCGGCACCGCAAATTGGACAACAAAGACCTACACCGTTCCCGCAAACGGAGATTATACCTTCCGCTGGGTTTATTCAAAGGACAGCAGTATGTCAAGCGGCAGCGACTGCGGTTCGATCGATAACATCTCCATCACGGGAACTCAGCCCGCACCCTATGATCCCGGCGCACAGGCCGACGAGTTGGATGCAGCTGTTAATGCAGTCGGCAGCACGCTGCATTTCATGAACGATCCTCTCAATCCGTGGGCGATTGACACAAGCGAAAACGGCAGGTTGAGCGTAAAATCAACAGTCGGAAGGTCAGAGCGTCATCAGGTGCTCTATACCATCATTCGCAACGCAAAGGCGGGCGATGCAGTCTGCTTTGATTGGAAAGTTGTAACGCAGGGGCTTCCCGTCGGCGGCGAATACGGCTCGATCAGCATTGATAAGCTTGTTTTCCGCATCAATCAGGCGATTGTTGAACAGATCAGCGGAACAACCAATTGGGAGAACTGCGCGTATGTAATCCCCGAAGACGGTGATTATTACTTCTCTTGGGATTTCATTGCCTATGATGAAAGCGAAGCTGTGAATGCTGTTACCTCATGGGTCGATAATGTTTCCTATGTTGAAGATTATGTTCCTCCCGTTGCTCCGGGCGACCCCGCTCAGTTCAATGCGGCAGTCAACGCACCCGGCGAAAACAGGAGCTTTGTCAACGACTATGCCCATCCTTGGGTTGTTGTCACCGACAGCGGCCGCAGCTGCGTGCGCAGCGATATTGCAGGTATGCGCCTGACTGAAACCGAATTCACGATTGACATGGGATATCTTGAAGCAGGCTCGGTGATTTCATTTGATTGGAAAACAAGCAGCGAAATGTACGGAGACAGAGTTTGCCTCACACTCAATGGGCTTACGCAAAAAGTTGCTTCGGGTCAAACTCCCTGGAGCTCTGTACGATTCGAAGTTCCCGTTTCAGATTATTACACTGTTGGCTGGAAATATGAAAAAGACGATATGTGCGATGAATATGACGACTGCGTTTATGTTGACAACGTAAAGATCGAACCGGTATATAACGGAGAGTATTACACGGTCACTTTCATTGACGGTGTTGACGGCAGCGTCATTTCCGAAGTTTCCGTTCCCGAAGGCGGCTCTGCGAATTTGCCCACTCCGCCCGTGCATGAGGGCTACACCTTCAGCCATTGGGAAGGAACCTATCAAAACGTATCCGCCGACAGCACCGTAACCGCTGTTTACACTGCAAACGGTATCATGGGCGATGTTGACGGTGACGGCAGAGTTACCATTGCGGACGCAGTCGCAATCATGCGCCACGCGCTTGATTTGACTCACATTCCCGAACAGTACCTGCCTTTTGCCGATGTCAACGGTGACGGCACCGTAAACCTTTCGGATGCCGTAACGGTAATGCGCATGGCAATCGGTGTTATGTAATCTGAATTCCGCAGGCATGAATTTAAACGGATTGATTTTACACTGTTCAGCTGACGAAAAATCAATCAAATAACAAAAAGCACCCCACTTGTTAGCATTATACCACATGTTTAACAAATGGGGTGCTTTTCAATTAGCGGAGCGGGTGATTCTTTTGCTTTTTAAGCAGGCAATGCGTGAAGCGTTCAGCCCGTGAGCAATCCGTATTTTTTCTTGATTCTGCGCAGTTTATTGAGTATCGGGCGCGTCAGCACCAAAAGAAAAACCACCGTTGCACCGGCAAAAATAAGGTTGAACGGCAGCCCTGAAGCATATGCTGCAAGCAATGCCGCCAACGTCGGTTCCGAACCCGCCATAAGGACATATGCCGAATCCATGATGCCGCCGTAGATGAAAAAGGTTGATAATGCACCGTAAAGGCACAGTAGTGCACGCTGAGTTTTTGTTCTGATATCCTTGCGGAAGACCAGCCCGGAGATGAATCCCAGCAGCCCGAGTGCAAACATCTGCCACGGTGTCCACGGACCTTGCCCGAAAAACATGTTGGATACAAACGCGGTTAATGCACCCGTAATGAAACCGGCCTCGCACCCGAGTGAAACGCCTGTGATGATTACTGTTGCAGCAATGGGCTTGAATTGCGGAAGCATATAGAATGCGGCGCGTCCTGCAACACCGAGTGCGGTCATTACGGCAATCACAACAAGCTCACGCGCACGTGGGCGTCGCTTTTCAAATATCATAAGGAACGGAATAAATGAACAAATGATTATGAGTGATGCGGTGATATAATAATACCGATCGTTAAATTCAAGCATTCCGACTGCAATAACGGCGGGAACAAACACAAGCAGCAGCACGATTGAAACAATACGCCGGCGAAGCTCGGCCTTTTCAGTCTTATACCGCTTTGCAGTGTTCGGCTTTGATTCCGATCGTTCGTTTTTTGTTTCCAAGGCAGCAGGCTGCTTGTCAGTCATCGTTTTTCTTCCTTTCGCAGCGGTTTGCGTAATCAATGATTTGCTCCGAAGTCAACGCATCGGGGATTATTCCGCGGGAAATGCGGCAGGCAGATGTTGTGTAAAAACTGTTGCCGAGGAAAACCTCATGCGGCGTGCCTTCCGCAATAACGGTTCCGTTGAAAAACATTGCGCATCTGTCTGCAAATTCGGCACAGAATTCAATATCATGCGAAACAAGAACAATTGCCGTTCCGCGCGCCGCAAGCCGACGCAGCAAGGCTCCGAATTCAGCCTTAAAGAAAGCATCCATGCCTTTGGTCGCTTCGTCAAGAAAAATGACTTCGGGTTCGGGCAGGAGCAGCTTTGCAATTGCAGCACGCTGCAATTCACCCCCGCTTATGTCATACGGATTGCTGCCAAGGACGCTTTGAAGCTGCATAATGTCGATAACCTCTTCGATTCCGGAGCGCGGAAGCTTATATGCTTTGGCAGTCGCTTCCAACTCTTCGGCAACGGAATCCATAACAAAGCAGCAGAGCGGGTTTTGAACAAGAACTCCGATTTTTCCTGCTGAGCCTTTATCCTTCCGAAATGTTGAAATCGGCTTTCCGCGGTATTTGACTTTTCCGCGATACGGGCTAAAAACGCCTGCTGCGGTCAAAAGCGCGGTGGTTTTGCCGGCGCCGTTTCCGCCGACGATGCAGGTAAGCTCGCCTGCATGAACATCGAAATTCATACCGCACAGTATGTCTTTGGAATCTTTTTCATATCGAAACCATGCTTCCCGAACGGATATAACTGTTTCGGTGTTTTTTCTGTTTTTGCTTGATTCAGCCTTTGCGGAAGCCCGGATCTGGTTTTCCGAAGCTTTGTATCGGCAGGAATCCAACGAAAAATTATTCAAAAGGTAATCACGGGCACTGCGAACTTCAAGCGGTGCGCCGCGAAGAGTTTGCCCGTTTTGGCGTGTTTTTGCAAAAATGCGAACGGAGGAAGGCAGAACGCTGAAAAACTCATCATCACCCCGCAGTTTTTCGGCGGCATCGGCGGGAGAACAGTTCGAAACAATGCTCCCGCTCCGCATGAAGACAACGCGATCAACCATGGGAAAAAGGTTTTCAAGTCGGTGTTCGGTGATAATGACGGTTGTTCCGAGTTCGGAATTAATGCGCTTGAGCGTGTTGAAAAACTCGCCCGCCGCAATAGGGTCAAGCTGAGAAGTCGGTTCATCCAAAAGCAGAAGCTGCGGCTGCATAACCGTGACCGCAGCAAGACAGAGCAGCTGCTTCTGTCCGCCGGACAAAGCGGAAACAGGGCTGTCGAACCAATCTCTGATGCCGAAAAAACTTGCCATCTCCGCAATGCGCACACGCATTTTTCGGTTATTCGTGCCGAGACTTTCAAGTCCGAAAGCCAATTCGTGCCGAACTTTATCCGTCACGATCTGCATCTCCGGATCCTGCATAACAAATCCGATCTTTTCGGACTGTTCGCGAAACGACAATTCTTCAATGGCTTTTCCGTCAAAATAAATTGCACCGCTCTTTTCGCCGTGCTGACTCAATGCCGGTTTACACTGCCGCAAAAGCGTGCTCTTGCCGCAGCCGGATGCACCGCATATAAGAACAAACTCGCCGGGCTGTATTTCAAGATTAATGCCGCTGAGTGCGGGCTGCGCCGCTTCAGGGTATGTAAAATTCAGATTTTTGATTTCAAGCAATGCCATGCAACGGACTCCTTGATGTTCATAATTACAGGTATCAGCAGCGTGAGTGCATATGCAATACATGCGGCGATAAACAGCGGTGAGGCGGGGTTCATGCGAAATTTCGGAAAATATGTGACGGTGATTTTGCCGCAGCCCGCCGCTGTTCCGAAAATTGCAATGCCTGCCGCAAGAAAAAGCGAAACAACCGTGTCCCGCCCGTCAAAGCGAAAGTCGGTATAAAAACTGCGCGGATGAAGCCCGAATCCCCGCGCCCGCATTGAATCTGCGGTTGTCACTGCGCTTTCCAAAGCCCATGTGATAAGCGCGGAGAAGATAAAAAGGCCGCTTTTGGCGCGTTTAACAATGCTTTTTGATGCAGGATCCCCATCCGAACAACGCTGCGCAAGTGCGATTTTTTTCGCTTGTTTTGTAAACAGCGGAACAAAGCGCAGCGCCATGGAAAGCACAACAGCAAGCGACGGAATGATTCTGCCGAACAGATAAAGGATTTTATCATCGGTTATTATGCGATTGAAGCATGAAAAAATAAGCAGAACAGAACCAAGCATAACTCCGGATGCCGCGCCGTATGCAACGGATTCAAGCGTCACCGGATTGCGCTTAAGGTAAAAAAGCACCGTAAGCCCCTTGTGGTTGAAAATCGGGTTCAGAATTGCCGTCAGAAGCATCAGCGGCAGAATGAACCTGCAAAAAAACCGAAGTGCATCCCGCATGCCATTAAGCTGCACAGTCCATGCAAGGGCGGATAAAAACGAGATTCCGAGCAGCATGGGGTGCAGCAAAAGCATCGGCATTGCAAGAGCAAACCCGAAATAGATGATTGCCGCCGTCGGGTGTATTGTGTCAAAACAATCTCTTTTCATCTGTAAAAAAACGCACTGCCGTGTCAGCCGGTAACTTCGGCGCCGACGTCTTTGCCGTAGTTGCAGGTGTAATGCCACTCAATGCTGTCTCCGGGCTGAACTTTATAATTGCTGCAGCCGTAATTCGGATAAACTCCGTTCACACTGTACACCCAGCCGCTGCCCTCACCGCAGTCAAATTCATAAAGGTTGTTGATTCCTTCAATGTATGCGCTGTTGAAAACAGGGGTATAGCTGGATTCCATATGGATTTGCCTGTTTCGTGTTTCGCGGCAGAGAATATCGAAAACAGTCTCGCCGTCGTTAAAGGACACGGATGTTTTTTTCAGTATTATTCCGTCGGACGGAAGCACGGAAAGTTTATCGGGGTCGAGCATCTCGATGTTTTGCAGTATCGTGCCGCACTCGATGAGCATTGTGCAGGTCTGCCCGTTTTCGGCGGAGGGAATATCAGAACACCCGGGGAATACGACTGTGCAGACAAACGCAAGCATCGCAAGCAGAAAAGCGGAAATACGCCGACTGCCGCACGAATTTTTCCGTTTAATAAAGGATAAAGATTTACTCATTGATATCACCGTTTTTGTTTCAAAATTGATTATTGCCGCCTGTTTCGCTTTTTGATAACGAAATATGCAGCGGTTCCGAGGAGGCAAACTGCTGCGGCAGCGATAACAACGGCAAAAATATGACTGCCTGATTTTGTTCGGTCGCTGCCCTGTGCGGAGGCCGATTCACGCGGTGAAACAGCGTCGGTTGTTTCGATTTCCGCAGTTGCATCAGGTTCAAAAGAGGGACGGTTAGGCGAGGTTGACGCGGCAGAGGTGTCTGTCGGCACTGCATCGGTTGCAGGCGCATCAGTGTATGCCGCATCGGTTGCTGCCGTGTCGGTTGCCGGTGCAGTTGAATATGCTGCATCCGAAGATGCTGCATCCGAAGGTGCTGCATCGGTCGGTGCCGCCGTTGGTTTGCCCGTCGGCTTCGGCGTGGGTTTATCGGTTGGCTCGGCAGGAGAGACGGGGGAGACATCGTTCATGTTGTAAAGCGAGCTTCGCCCGGAAAGAAATCTGTCGTACGCGCAAAGTGCATATGCAGCCTGTTCGGTTGCCATTGAATTTGCGCCGCCGTTTGCCATGTGTGCAAATCCGCCGCCGACATAAAAAGCACAGAGTGCGTCAAGTGCCGAGTTTCCGTTTTTGATAAAGCGCGAATCCTTATGTGCATTGATTCCGACCGTGCTGAGCGCAACGAGCACTTGGGAGCAGCTTTCGGAGGTTTCAACACCGCCGGAGGAAAAACTTCCGTTTGCATTTTGCAGTGCGGAAAGCTTTTCAACACCGCGTTCGATTGCGGCGGCCGCCTTTCTATACGGTGCAAGTGCGGTTATCGCCATTGCGGTAATATCCGCTTCCGCTGCCCCGAGTCCGAGTGCCCAACCTCCGCCGTCACATTCGCGTGAGAGCAAAAGGTCAACGCATTGGGATTTTATATCACTCATGCCGTAATTTTTATTGCAGTCCAATGCAATAAGCGCAAAAATGACGCCGTTCAGACCCTGTTTTTTTACATAGTGGAAATCACCGAGAGGCGCGGTAAGATCAAACCCTGCGACAGAGCGTGCATCCCGCCCGATTGAAGAAAGAGCGATAATAAGGCGCGAGTTTTCGGTGGATTTTTGAGGGTGCAGTTTCGGCGAACCGTTTGCGGCGACAAGCTTTTCGATTTTGGCATAGTATTCGGAAAAATAGCCGCTCTGTGTCGGATAGAACCCGCTGCGTGCAAGTGCAAGCACCTTCCATTCGCCGCCGACCGAACCGAATTCGGGCTTTGCGCCGCCTGCAAGGGTTCTCAAAACGGCGGAGTACTGCGCCGCATACCCGCTCCTGTAATCCGACGTGCGGGCGGAATAAAGGGGCTGCCCGCTTTGCATGAAAAAGCTCGTTTGAGCAGAAATACCCTGAACGGGAACGGCGCAAAGCACCATTCCCGCAATCAGGGTAAGGATTATGGAAAATGTAAGAGGATGTCTTTTCAAATTATCGGTACCGACCGAACGGTACATATCGGTTCCTGTTCCGCGAAACAAATTCCGCAGAACTGATTCAATTCGGCTTTATTCCTTTACTTCAGCCGTTAATTGCAATGCGGAGTGCGAGAAGCGCATCGGTCAGCGCAACTGTTCCGTTGCCGTCAACATCCGCCGCTTCAAGTGAATTGCCGGTAAGAATCTGAAGCTGCATTGCGTGGCGGGCAATGAACAGCGCATCAGAGGCTGTAACAACTCCGTCACCGTCCGCATCTCCGGGAATAACGGAAACGGGTACGAGTGCATCGGTCAGCGCCTCGGCCGCTGCGGTGAGAACAGCCTGAGAGGACGTAATATCGGTGAGCGCGGATTCAAACGCAGTGAATGCGGCATGTGCCGCACCGCCTTCGGAAATCTGTGCGGAAAGTGCGGGATCCGAAAGAACGCTTGCATAAAGCTCGGTTTCGCTGCTGCGGGTCACGCCGTACGCGGGGTTGTCGAACGCGGGGAACATGCCCCAACCATCGCCGATTCCGAGATCCATGCCGTATCCGTAAACCGTGTACATCCAACGGTAAACCTTGTTGTCCGTAACTGTTGCCGCACCTGCGCCGACAGGAAGTGAAACATCGTTCTCAACGTACATCCAGCCGCCGAGATCGCTGTATTCAAACTCGCTGAGGATACCGTCACCGTTTTCGGTGCCGTTCCAGCCGCCGGGCTGATAACCGAGGTTCTCCTCCGCCCAATCGGGGTAAGCTTCAAGTTCGGTCATAAGATAAGCGGGAACGGAAGGGGATGCCCCTGCTGCAAGCTGCGGGCAGCCGATGCCCTGAATGTAGCTTGCGTCATCGTCAGCAGCGCCGTTCATGACGCAGGCAAGGGAGTTGGCTGCAAGCACCCTTGCGGTAAGCTGTGCAAGGGTTTCGCCGGGATTGTATGCAACCACGGTGGGTTCAAGCACGTAACCCCAGCCGAGCACGAATGCTTCAACGCAGATAACGGTTGTTCCGGGCGCAAGATTATACTCGTTAATGCCGGATTCGTTTGCTTTCGGTGCGGCAAACGCCGAAACGGACGAAAGCATGATTGAAAGCACAAGAATAAAAGAAAAAAGTTTTTTGCAGAGTTTCATTGTTACATTACCTCCGTGTAATTATTTTGCTTCTGCAAGCCTGTTGCGGCGGAAGGGCTGACAACATAAAAGGGAACTGCATCCAAGATACAATTCCCGAAAGAGCTTCTGCTTTGCCTTTGCAAAATGGCTGCCTATCTCCCGAGAACCACCGTAAACCGAAAACACGGCAGGTCTCCTGGCTTCCGAGTCGTTCTAATGCCCTCGCCTTCCCATGCTGCACGGCAGAAAATCTGCGCCGCAAAGTGGCATATCAAGGGGGTCGTCATCGGTTACAGTAGCGGGGACTGCTGCGGAATTGAACCGCATTCCCTTTTAATGCAGCGTTGAAAAGCTGCAACCGCGTTTTCATATTAAATTAATAAGGGCGGCACGGATTGTCGAACATCGGGCGCATGGGAAAGTGTTTCCGCCCGCACGAATGTCCGCAAATCCTTTGAGCCGTAAAAAGCATAGCACAAACGGCGGAATGTGTCAAATATATTTATTTGCATCTTTTTTAAATGCAAAAAAGAAAATATATATCGAATTTGCGCTTTACAAACGACTCGGAGTACTGTATAATAGCTTTCGTTGAGGGGCATTAGCTCAGCTGGTAGAGTGCCACACTGGCAGTGTGGATGTCAGCGGTTCGAGTCCGCTATGCTCCACCATACATGAAAAATCCGAACTTATTCCCAATCGGGAACGGGTTCTGATTTCTTATTTTCATCAAAGATATTATCGATTGAGCGTGGGTTCACGGTTTTGCCTTGCGCAAAACCGGGGGCTTTGTACATTCGACGAAGCATTCCTCCTTCTGTACAATAGCAGTATCAACCAAAAGGGGGATTGCATATGGAAGTTCAGTACATTAGCGGGGCGGCGCCCAGGATGTCTGTTTCTGCGAATTTGACGGCCCCGCTTCCGGAAATGTCCTTGTCATTGTTGAAGGACAATAACCGATTATGACAATGACCTCCGCAATGCAGGTCTTGTTGTGATAACCCTGACGGGAAGGGCAGGAAAATACCGAGCGGTCTGCTTCAGAACCCCGCCGATTTCTGCTGCGCAGAACTGGCTTCCGCCTGCCTTGAGGACGGCGGTCAGTACGTCTATTTCCGGGAAGCCGGCCCGCCCGTGTTACTATATGTGGGAGAAGCAGAACCGGAAGGCAGTCTGATTCCGGCTTGACAGCGATGCGAGTCCCAATGTATAATTTCCCTGAGGGCTGTACGGTCCACAAAAGCAGAAAGGAGATAGGATTTATGGAACAAAAGCAGCGTGTCCGCCATTGTGATGAGGCTGTTGAACTGATTGAGTGCTGTCTCCGGACAAACTATATTCCGCCCCACGGAAGCTTCCCGCAGAACGGGAAATGTGTGAAATGTGGGGGCTGAACCGCACAACGCTCCGCGCTGCCATCCGCCGTCTGACGGAAACGGGCAGCCTGTAACAGCCTGAAGGGATCAGGAACATATGCTGCGCCGCCCAAGCGGGAGCGCAATCTTCAGGATGCAAAGTCCACCACGGAATCCGTCAGCGGGGAGTAAAGCATCGGAATTACCTATGCCGCAGGATCGGAAGCAAGGCAGCTTCGCATAGAGGAAGGTGGCAGCCTGTTCTTCCTGACCGGCATTGCCCGGGATTACAATAACGTTCCGGTGGAATTCTTCAAGTCGGCGGCGCGGCCGGATATGGTTCGCTTTTCAAGCATTCTGCGCAGGCATCGGACGGAGCCTGAAAGGAGACAACCTCTATGAAACTGGCAGCAGTCGGAAGTAACTGCGTTGACTTCTACAACAATATTGAAAACGGAAAGGCCTATCCCGGCGGCAGCCCCGTCAACGTGGCGGTCTATACCGTTCGCCTGGGGGGCGAGGCCTCCTATACCGGCCCGGTGGGCGATGACGTCTACGGAAAAATCATGCAGGAGGCCATTGCGGCCAAGGGTGTGGATACCTCCCATCTGTACGTCAAACCCGGCAAGACTGCCGTCTCTCAGGTGGAGCTGCTGGAGGGTGAACGGGTATTCGGCGATTATGAAGAGGGCGTTCTGGAGGACTATACCCTCTCCGAGGAGGATATGGACTTCATCCAGACCCATGACATGGTGGTCTGTGACCTGTGGGGCAAGGTTGAGGGGCAGTTCCGGGCGCTGAAGGCCCGTGGCATCCCCACTGCCTTTGACTGCGCCACCCGTCCCGAGGACGAGGCCAGCCGGATCGCCATGCCATATACAGACTATCTCTTCTTCTCCAGTGATGACGGCGACACACCTGCCCTCCGGGAACAGATGAAGGGCTACCACTCCCGGGGTCCCAAGCTGGTCATTGCCCTGCTGGGCGAGCATGGCAGTCTGTGCTACGACGGAAGCGAGTTCCATAAATTCGGCATCGTTCCCTGTGAACACCTTGTGGACAGCATGGGCGCGGGCGACAGCTATATCGCCGGCTTCCTGTACGGCATTGTGGAGGGGCTGCCCATCGATGAGGCCATGCAGAAGGGAGCGGCCAACGCCACCGAGACGCTGAAGTATTTCGGCGCCTGGTAAGAAAAAAACAATGTACGGCGCTGCCCTCCGAAAATGAGCCGGCGGATGAGTATGCTGCGACCCGGCAGACGGTTCGCAACACCATTGACACGCTGGCGAACGAAGGTCTGCTGCGGCGTGCGGCGGGAAAAGGAGTCTTTGTCCCAGGAAGCCACATCGAACGGGATCCGGAAGCACCGGGGGATCATGAATGACCCTACCGGGACAAAGCGATTCGGTACGCTTTCCAATTCTTCCGCAATATGGATATGAAAACCACACCAATTTATTAGCAAGTTGCGTCTTTTGACAGGAAAGGATCGAATGTAGTATGAATTACGAATCGAAAGCTTGGGCCGAGGCCAAGGGTGCCTGCCTGAGAAACTTCAACGAGCAGGGCGATATCGACAGTGTCAACGGTGCGCTGGCTCTGCGTCCCCGGATTGAGAAGATCGTGGATCAGATCTGGGAGGAAGGCTTTGACAACATCTATTTCATCGGTATCGGCGGCACCTACGCTTCCGCGATGCAGGTTGAGGTCTATATGCGGGGCAAGTCTTCTCTGCCTGTATATGTGGAGAATGCTGCGGAGTACCTCACAACCGGCAACAAGCGGCTGACTGACCGCTCTGTGGTCATTTACTCCACCGTCTCCGGCAACACCAAGGAAATGGTGCAGCTCATTGACACTGTGAAGGCTCGGGGCGTGCGGGTGTTCGCCTTCATCGATACCCCCGGCTCCACCCTGACCCTGGAGGGCAAGTGGGATTATCTGGTGATCTACCCCAAGAACGAGCAGCTGAAATTCTTCATGGTCGCCAACTACCTGATGTACAAGAACGGCGAATTCCCCGACTATGACCGCTACAATCAGGAGATGGAAGCCCACCTGGCGCTGGATCTGGTGAATATTGAAAAAATTTCCGACGCATGGGCCTACGACTACGCAGAAAAGAAGGTTGCCTTCCTGAAGGAGCATCCCGATCTTCCGCACTACTTTGTGGGCGCCGGCAACCAGTGGGGCGCTACCTACTCCTATGCCATGTGCTACTGGGAAGAGCAGATGTGGATTCGCACCAAGTCCGTTACCTGCCCCGAGTTCTTCCACGGTATGCAGGAAATCCTGGTGGCAGATACCCCTGTGACCCTGTTCATGGGTGAAGACGAGCAGCGTCCTCTGGCAGAGCGGGTAGCCCGGTTCCTGCCTAAGGTCTGCGGCAACTATACCGTTATCGACACAAAGGAGCTGCCCATGGAGGGCATCAGTCCCGAATTCAGGGGCTCACTGTCCCATCTGATGATGCACGCCGTGAACAACCGCGTGGATGCTTACATGGAACTGTTCCTGCGCCATCCGCTGTCCATCCGCCGTTACTACCGGCAGTTTGATTATTGATAGCCTTCCTCTCCTTACTGCCTGCTGCGGGGGCTTCGGCACCCAAAGCGGGCTGAGCGAGGGATTGTCAGCTCCCGGCTGTGCCCGGGAGTTTTTTTCAAAGGAGAATGTGTATGCTTTGGACCGAGCAACTGTTTCATATCAAAAAGCCCATCATTGCCATGCTGCGTCCGGATGCACTGAAAATGCTCTGTTTTATCAATCCGGAGTCAGACGGGAATCCGGACACACGCCCTCTGCATCAGTGCCGACGCCGCCGGTCAGGATGTGGATGATGCGCTGATCGCCGGCGTAAAGCAGGCAGCGCCGGAAGCGGCGGTGCTCTGCAATACCGGCTGCCGGCCGGATACCATCGCCCGGAAGCTGCCCTAAGTTCGGATTTAACCGGTATGTGTTCACAACGCAATTAAAAACACCGAGTTTTCGGTGCTTTTAATTTATCATTTTGCTAATTATAATTTTGCTGACTTTTTTGCAGCCTGCGCCGCAATAATTTTATTTTAATATTCCGAATTGAATTTTACATGAAGTTTAAAAGCACTTCATTTTGAAAATCCAGTCCGCGCTGTGTAAGCCGCATTGAATCATCCGTAACTTCCATATTCCCCGCAAGGACAGCATCGCTCACGGCGGAGGCATAGTGCTCAACGGGGTCAATGCCGAAGCGCTGTGTGAACTCCGCGCGGTCAATACCCTTTATCTTTCTGAGGCCGACCATGATGCACTCGAACATCTCATCCCCGCGGGAAATCTCTTCGGTCATTTCAACGGGCAGCTTTCCGTCGTTAAGTGCGGCATTGTAACCGCTGAGCTCCGCTTTGTTTGCAAAACGAACCCATTTGCCGTTGACATGAAGTGCGGAGTGCGCATTCAGCCCAAGGCCGAGATAGTCGCCGTTTGCCCAATAGTTCAAGTTATGGCGGCATTCGCGGCCGGGAAGGGCAAAGTTGGATATTTCATAACGCTCGTAACCAAAGTTGTGGAGCAGGTCAAAGCCGGCATCTTCCATATCAGCAACGGCATCTTCGTCGGGAAGCTCGATTGAACCGTTCCGCACTGCTTCGAACAGGGGCGTTCCCTCGGCAAGAATGAGAGCATAGGATGAAATGTGTTCCGCCCCGAGTTCCGCCGTGCGCCGTATCGTGTCAAGATAAGATTCGAAACTTTGCCCGGGCAGACCGTGCATGATATCAACATTAATGTTGTCGAAACCTGCCTGCCGTGCAAGCTTAAATGCACGGAAAAAATCTGCGGCGGTGTGAATGCGTCCGACTGCCTTAAGCACAGCGTCATCGGCACTCTGAAGTCCGAACGAAATACGGTTGATTCCGCAGTCGCGATATTGAACGAGTTTTTCGTATGAAACGGATTCCGGATTGCATTCGATTGAAATTTCCGCATCGGCGGGGAAAACAAAGTTTTCGCGGAGTTTCGCCGCAAGGCGCGGAATCATCCCTGAGGGCAAAAGACTCGGCGTTCCGCCGCCGATGAATACGGTTTCAAACTCCTTTTTCGGGAGCATCGGCGAAATAAGGTCGATTTCCCTGAAAAGAGCTTTGAAATATTGCTCAAATGCGTCCTGTTCGCATCCGCCGAAACTTACAAAGTCGCAGTATGCGCATTTTTTCCTGCAAAACGGAATGTGAATATAAAGTCCGCTCATGGTTTTCTCCGTCAATTAATGCGCAGAACGCTCATGAATGCTTCACTGGGCAGTTCCACGGAACCTATCTGTCTCATGCGCTTTTTACCTTCTTTTTGCTTTTCAAGCAGCTTCTTTTTACGCGTGATGTCGCCGCCGTAGCATTTTGCAAGAACATCTTTGCGAAGAGCACGCACGGTCTCTCTGGCAATGATTTTGCCGCCGATCGCAGCCTGAATCGGAATTTCAAACTGCTGCCGGGGAATGACTTCCTGAAGCTTTTCGGCGACGGCACGCCCTTTTGCGTACGCCTTGTCACGGTGAACAATGGTTGAAAGCGCGTCGCACATATCTCCGTTAAGCAGAAAATCGAGCTTAACGAGATCGGAGGGGACGTATTCGCTGATTTCGTAATCAAACGATGCATAGCCCCTGCTGCGGCTCTTCAGACTGTCGAAAAAGTCAAAGATGATTTCGTTCAGCGGGATGGAGTAGGAAAGCTTTACGCGGGTCGGGTCAAGATAGACCATATCGATGAAGATACCGCGCTTTTCGATGCAAAGCTCCATAATCGTGCCGACATACTCCGGCGGGGTCATGATGTGCGCGGAACACATGGGTTCTTCCATGCGTTCGATTTCCGTAGGTGCGGGCAGGTTCGCGGGGTTGTCGATCCAAACTTCGCTGCCGTCCGTCATGATAACGCGGTAAATTACGCTGGGCGCAGTGGTAACAAGATCAAGATCGAATTCGCGTTCGAGTCGCTCCTGTGCAATTTCCATATGCAAAAGCCCGAGAAAACCGCAGCGGAAGCCGTAGCCGAGTGCCTGACTGGTTTCGGGTTCAAAACTGATGGAAGCATCGTTCAGAATGAGTTTCTCAAGCGCATCGCGCAGGTTTTCGTAATCCGCACCGTCGGCGGGATAAATTCCGCAAAATACCATGGGGTTTGCGTGCTTATAGCCGTGCAGCGGCTCCTTGGCAGGGTTTGCCGCAAGGGTTATCGTGTCGCCGACTTTGGTTTCGGCAACGGATTTAATGGATGCGGAAATGTATCCGACTTCGCCGGCGGAAAGCTCGTCCGTGGGCTTAAGGCTTGGGGAGAACACGCCGACTTCCGTAACGTCGAATTCATTGCCTGTGTGCATGAAGCGGATTCTGTCGCCTGCACGCACAACGCCGTCCATGATGCGCACATAGCTCAGCGCACCCTTGTAATTATCGTAAAAACTGTCAAAAATCAATGCACGCAGCGGCTTTTCGGTATCGCCCTTCGGCGCAGGAAAATCCGTCACGATGCGCGCAAGCACCTGCTCAACGTTCAGACCGGTTTTCGCGGAAACTCGCGGAGCATCCTCGGCAGGAATGCCGATAATATCTTCGATTTCCTGAATTGCATTGTCCGCATCGGCGGACGGAAGGTCAATTTTGTTGATTACAGGCAGAATTTCAAGCCCGTTATCGACCGCAAGATAGACGTTTGCAAGCGTTTGCGCTTCAATTCCCTGCGTTGCGTCAACGATGAGCACCGCTCCTTCACAGGCAGCAAGTGCGCGGCTGACTTCGTAAGTAAAGTCAACATGCCCCGGAGTGTCGATAAGGTTGAACATGTAACGTTTTCCGTCGGTATGGGTATAAAACATGCGTACGGCGGTGGATTTTATTGTGATGCCGCGCTCGCGCTCAATGTCCATGGAGTCCAAAAGCTGCTCTTCCATGTCGCGGCTCGAAACGGTGTCCGTAAGCTCCATCAGCCTGTCCGCAAGGGTGGATTTGCCGTGATCAATATGCGCAATGATGCAAAAATTCCTGATTAGTTCCTTTGGGTATGCCATTTATCCTCCGAAAAAGCGTGTTCCGCGTATCACACACGGAGAACTCCGCCGTCAGTCAATATTTTATCAGTATGAATTATACACCAATTGCGGCAGTTTCGCAATACGGAACAATTTGAACGGCATAAAAACACCGCACACGGCGATGTTTTGCAGCTGTGCGGCGTGGAATGCGTTTCTTGGGTTAGGGACTGTGCCCGTGAGCTGTTTTTATGTATCCGTTTTTTGAAGCGCAGGCGTCAATCCTTTTCAACATGAGTTCCGAACAAAAGGCATATTGCCCGGCAAAGCTTATCACACGTGCCGTTGCTGAAATCAAAAAGTGTGATATGAGAGGGAGCCATGCCGGTGAGCATACTCAGCACGCCTTCGTTGCTGTTCGGTGCGCAGTCGATTCGGAGTTTATCTCCGTCCGTTACGGTGCAGCTGCCGTCCGGTTGAAGTATCACGAGAACATCCGTTCCGTCCGTCGGGCGAACATCGGAAAACAAGCCGAGGATTTCAAGCAGCTCGTTGTATTCCTCAATCAGCAGGAATTCCTCGGCGGCAATATCAACGGAAACCTGCCAGCTTTCGATAACATCCTGAAGCCTGAACCGCAAAAACCCGTTAAGGTTAAGAAGCGAATTATCGCAAAGGTAATCAAAGACCCTTTCGGAGATTTTGTTCAGGTCCGACTCCGGTGCGGAACCGAGGGCGCAGGGAAGTATCTTCTTCTTTTCATCAACGGAAAACGGAAGCATATCAACCATTCTTGCAAATTCAAAATAACGGAGGTCAACAAGCATAAGCTCGCTCAGTGCTCTTGCAAAAAGGCGCAGCTCGTCATCGTCCGCAATGTTCAGCATCAGACGTGATTCCGAACGGCAGCTGATTTCAACATGTCCAAGCCCGCAAAGCCGCATCCGCCGCGCAAGCAGGGCGCGTATACTCAGCGGCTCGGATTCCTTAACAGCTTTGTTTCCATCCTCATTTTCTGCTTCTGTCGGCATCTTATCGGCTGAATTGAAAACGGAGGGGGTAATAAATGCATCCGTTTTTGCGGCGGTGAAGGCATATTCGTCGGTAAGCACGGAATAGGTTTGCATATTGGCTCCTTTTTCGGTTGCCTGCGCGCGCACGGCGGGAAAAGCGGACGCCGGCAATAAAATCCACATTGTATTATGTGCAAACCGTGCAAAATGGTGCTTGACAATTTCTTGAAACTGCGTTAAAATTTCTGCTGTAATCGATGAACGAAGGTTTTTTGTGTGCGATGAACGGCATTCATGTTTCTCGCAAAACCGATCCGTTTCGAATCTTTATCGGCAGGTTGTCGGGAAGAGTAGGCTTGCACAATGCAGATTAAGAGAGGATTGACCCCGGGCTGAAAGTCAATCCCTGCCGCAGACCGAAAACCGCCCCGATGTTCGCTTGCGGCAGCAGTGCCTTACAACTGTTTTGAGCGGCGGAGTGCAGGCGCATTTCCGCAATCAAGGTGGAACCGCGGTATTCTGTTTGCCGTCCTTGAACTTTTGTTCAGGGCGGTTTTTTTGTTTTCGGCAGCAGAGCTTAAAAACGGCCTGCACGGCAGCAGTGAACATAACGCCGCTGATTTTGCTTATAATATCAACGTATAAAGGAGATTTAAAATGATCAACATCACTTTCCCTGACGGTTCCGTCCGCCGGTTTGAAGACGGCGTGAACGCATATGCCGTTGCAGAGAGCATAAGCCCGCGCCTTCGCAAGGCAACGCTTGCGGCAGAGCTTAACGGCGAGCTTTATGATGCGGCACTGCCCATTCACGGCGACTGCACACTGAAGCTGCTCACCTTTGCCGACGACGGCGGCAAATGGACATATCGCCACACGGGTTCGCACATCCTTGCACAGGCCGTGAAACGCCTTTGGCCGGAAGTCAAGCTTGCAATCGGACCTGCGATCGATAACGGCTTCTACTACGACTTTGACACGGATATTCCTTTCAGCCCCGAAGATTTTCCGAAGATTGAAAAGGAAATTGCAAAGATAGTTTCCGAAAACCTGCCGCTTGAGCGTTTCGAACTCCCCCGCGAGGAGGCTGTCCGCTTCATGCAGGAAAAGGATGAGCCCTACAAGGTTGAGCTTATCCGCGACCTGCCCGAAGACGCCGTGATCAGCTTCTATCGTCAGGGCGATTTTGTGGATCTCTGCGCAGGCCCGCACCTTGAATCCACGGGCAAGTGCAAAAATATCAAGCTCATGAGCGTTGCGGGCGCATACTGGCGCGGCAGCGAAAAAAACAAGATGCTCAAGCGCATCTATGCAACTGCTTTTGAAAAAAAGGCGGATTTGGATGAATATATCCACATGCTGGAGGAAGCCAAAAAGCGCGACCACCGCAAGCTCGGCAAGGAACTCGGCTTGTTTGCAATGATGGACGAAGGCCCCGGCTTCCCGTTCTTCCTGCCCAAGGGCATGGTGCTCAAAAACAAGCTCATTGACTATTGGCGCGAAGTACATAAGCGTTACGGCTATGTTGAAATTTCAACGCCCATAATGCTCAACCGCAGCCTTTGGGAGCGTTCCGGCCACTGGGATCATTACAAAAACAACATGTACACCACCGTTATTGATGATGTGGACTTTGCGGTAAAACCCATGAACTGCCCCGGCGGTATGCTCGTTTATCAAACGGAGATGCGTTCGTATCGCGATCTGCCCCTGCGCATGGGTGAACTCGGTCTTGTTCACCGCCACGAGCTTTCAGGTGCGCTGCACGGCCTCTTCCGCGTTCGCTGCTTCACTCAGGATGATGCCCATATCTTCATGACTTGGGATCAAATGAAGGACGAAATCAAAAACGTCGTCCGCCTGTTCGACGAGGTTTATTCCACTTTCGGCCTTAAATATTCCATCGAGCTTTCCACAATGCCCGAAGACCATATCGGCGACGTAAAGGATTGGGATTTCGCAACCGAAACCCTCAAGGCGGCAATCACCGAACTCGGCAAGGAGTACGTCATTAACGAGGGTGACGGCGCGTTCTACGGCCCGAAACTCGACTTCCACCTTGCGGACTGTCTCGGCAGAACTTGGCAGTGCGGCACGATTCAGCTCGACATGCAGCTTCCCGAAAGGTTTGAACTTGAATACACCGGCGCGGACGGCGCAAAGCATCGCCCCGTCATGATTCATCGCGTTGTTTTCGGCTCTATCGAAAGGTTCATCGGCGTTATCACCGAGCATTTCGCCGGCGCATTCCCCACATGGCTTGCACCCGTTCAGGTCAAAGTCATGGCAATGACCGACCGCACCCGCGATGCCGTGTGCGATATCGCCGCAAAGCTCGAAGCGCAGGGCCTCCGCGTTGAAACCGATCTGCGCAACGAAAAAATCGGCTTCAAAATCCGTGAAGCTCAAATGCAGAAAATCCCCTACATGCTCATCGTCGGCGACAAAGAGGTCGAAAACGGCGTTGTTGCAGTTCGCGCAAGAAAGGGCGGCGATCTCGGCACAATGACCTTTGACGCTTTCGAACAGAAAATCAATGAAGAGGTCGCTTCAAAAACTCTCGATTGATATTATTAACATCGATATCTGATATTAACATCAATATCGATGTATACCGATGTTCGTAACACGTTCGGCAAAACTCTGAACTCAACATCCCGCATTCACGCAGTCTTAACGGCACACCCTAAAACGCTCAGCTCGGAAGGGTGTGCCGTTTTGTGTCCCGGGTTTAGTTTTTTATGTGGATTCTTGACGTAATATGTGGTATAATGCTGTTGCGGATGAAAACATCTGCCGGGAACGAATTACCTGCCTGAATGCGTACGGGGCTTTGATTGGAGTATGTGCTGATGAGCGGAAAAGTATTGACTATGTTTTTAATGGACGGAGATCCTATCGGAAGAATTAAATGCAAGATTGCGAATTGGACGGGAATTGTTTATAAAATTCCGAGGATTTCCATTGATAATTGTGATGATATACAAGAATTGACTCAAAGCGGTGTTTATCTTTTGTTCGGCACCGATAAAGATGAGAATACCGTTGTGTATATCGGGCAGGCAGGGAACAGAAAAAATGGCAGAGGATTGCTTCAACGCATTTGTGAACCGCATAATTCCATTGATTATTGGAGCGAAGTGATAATATTGACCACCGGAGATGGTTCATTTGGTCCGACGGAAATCAGTTATCTTGAAAATCGTTTGTTCAATATGGCTCGTAAAGCGGGACGCTACGATGTAAAAAATAGTAACGACCCGAATCCGGGAAACGTTACCGAAGAGAAAGAATGTGAGCTTGAAGAATTCATCAATTATGCAAGGATCGCTGTCGGCGCAATAGGACACAGAGTTTTTGAACCGATTGCACTGCCGGCGGAAAGCAGAAACAGTGAGCCGATCCTTCACATGGAATATAAGGGAGCAATTGCAAAAGGACAGTGCACAAGCGAGGGATTTGTGATTTTTAAGGGCAGTTCGGTGAATCCTGAGACGACGAAAAAATGCCCATCTCATGTTACGAAAAACAGAAAAAAATATGCAGACATGATAAATGAGGAAAACAAACTTACAGCAGATGTTTTTTTTGACAGTCCGTCCGCTGCTGCCGGGTTTGTCGGCGGAACATCGTTGAACGGAAAGATTAAATGGATAGATGATGCCGGAAGAGCACTCAAAGAAATTATGTGAGCATAAAGCAAACGACCTGTCCGCCGGCAAGCGGGCAGGTCGTTTTTGTTTGTTTAAGTCGGAATCAATGCAAATTCACACGATTCGTATGTCGGTTATCAGCGGGCAATGAAGAACATTGCGGCGAACAGTATGCCGATGATCCAGGTGCTGAGGCTGATATCTTTGATCTTGCCGGTGAAGAGCTTGATGAAGATGTAGGAGATAAGGCCGAACGCAATACCATAGGAGATATTGTAGGTGAACGGCATGATCGCCATGGTCATGAACGCGGGAACTGCCGCAGAAGAATCGCTCCAGTCGATTTCCTTGACGCCGCCGATCATAAGGATGCCCACGAAGATGAGCGAAGCGGCGGTTGCACAGCTCGGAATGAGCGCGGCAATGGGCGCAAGGAACATTGCGATGAAGAACATTGCAGCCGTGAAAACGGAGGAAAGGCCGGTCTTGCCGCCTTCTGCGATGCCGGCGGAGGATTCAACAAAGGTGGTAACCGTTGAAGTGCCGCAGACTGCACCGAAACATGTTGCTGCCGCATCGGCGAACATGGCTTTGTTCATGTTGGGAACATTGCCGTCCTTATCGAGCAGATTGCCGGCGGAACATGCACCGTATAGAGTTCCGAGAGTGTCGAACATGTCAACCATGCAGAATGCGAGCATGGAAGCGATGAACGTTGCCGCAAAGCTGCCGACGCCGTTGGCAGCGATGTATTCGGAGAAGTTGAAGCCTTCGGTGAAAACTTTGCCGAAAGAAATGTTGAAGAAATCACGGAAGGGCTGGATGATGTTGAGAGAGAGCTTGCTCTGAACATTGCTTGCATAGAATCCGTCGATCGTCAGAAGGCCGAGTGCATAATAAAGCACTGCGCCGCCGATGATACCCCAGAAGACTGCGCCCTTGATCTTTTTCTTTGACATTGCGCCGATTGCGATGAGAGCCGCAATGGTGATGAGCAGGGGCATTATCTCTGCCCATGTAGTGTGGCCGAAGATAATGTTGAACGAGTGCAGGTCAACGAGTGTGGAATCGCTGTTAACAACGATTCCGGAATTCTGAAGCCCGAGGAATGCAATGAAAAGACCGATGCCCGGTGCAATTGCAGCCTTGACAGCTTTCGGTATTGCGTCAAAGATAAGCCTGCGGAGGCCTGTGACCGTGAGCAGAAGAAACACGATGCCGTCCACAAGAACCATAACGAGCGCATTTGCATAGGTAAAGCCCATGCCGATGCAAACCGAGTAAACAAAGAATGCATTCAGACCCATGCCGGATGCCTGTGCAAGCGGCAGGTTGGAAAGCAGGCCGATGAGCAGCGTTCCGAACACTGCGGAGAGTGCGGTTGCGATATAAACGGCGTTATAATAACTTGCGCCGAGTGCGTCGCCTCCGAGCGTGGAGAACATTCCTGCGTTGACCATCAGAATGTACGCCATCGCCATAAAGGTCGTGATGCCCGCAACCAATTCGGTGCGAACTGTGGTGTTGTTTTGTTTGAGCTTAAACATGTTTCCTCCTCGAACTCAAAACTTTGCAGCCTTTTCAACGCCGAAAGCCAGCCGCATACGATTGCGGACATTCAGCCATTGAATCGCCGCATTTTATTATATCAAAAGCTTTTGGGTTAATCAATATCGGTTTTGAAAAAGAAGGGAAAGTGATTTTCGCGGTTGTTCATGCCGAACACTTGTGGTATACTGTTGACAGAAGCTTTCAAAAGCCGGCGAATGCGGCGAAAGCAGCACAAAACCAAACATTCCGGAAGGATTGAATATTATGAAAAAAACAAAACGAATTACAGCGGCGGTTCTTGCGGCAATGCTGCTTGCATTAACTCTTTTTTCCGCATATGCGGAACCGCAGACACAGACGGAGATCTATTCCGAAAATTCGGCGGGCGAAACGGTTGTGCGGATACAGATCCGCCTGCGCGAGCTGGGCTACCTTTGGTTTAAGCCGACCGGGGTTTACAGGGCAATGACAGTAAAAGCGGTTGAGGAATTTCAAACCCGCTGTGTTGCCTACGGTGAAAGGCTTGGCGTTGACGGAAGAATGGGGGAGCAGTCCATGCTTGAATTGTTTGCGCCGAGTGCGCCGAAATTTCGCATTCCGGATTCGGTTCATCTGCCGCGCGGACCGATTGCGGATACATTAAAAGTTAAAGGCGAGGTTCAAAGCTGGAACGCCGTAAAACAGAAATTGAATGTCAACGAGGAGTATACGGTTATTGACTGCAACACGGGCAAGGAATTCAAGCTCGTGTTCACAGGCGGGGAAAACCATGCCGAGGCGGAGTTGGCTTCCGAGTCGGAACTTGAAGCTTTCAACTATATCTGCGGAAGCGAGTATAACTTTCTTAAACGTCCCGTTGTTGTGATGTTCGGAGAAACGGCAGTTGCTGCCTCAATTCAATGCTATCCGCACGGCAGCGATTCCGTGGCGGATAACGGCATGGAAGGGCATGTATGCCTGTTCTTTGAAGGCAGTCTGTCCCATGTGGGCAGCTTGCCCGATGTTGAACATAATGCAAATGTTTTTGCGGCGGCGGGCAGAGGATAAGAGCAAACGCTCATTGTTGTCGTTTTTTAAAACGGTATTTAACTCGGCATTCGGGCATTTCGGACGGGATGCTTTATGTGCCGAGTTTTTGATTTCGTGCATAGAAAAAGATGTATTGCTGAACGATTCCGGAAAGCTTGCCGATGCTGCGTGCGGCGGCCTGAATTTCTGATTTTGCAGGCGCAGGGCGGGCGGCCGGGGTGTCGGCGGTCGAAGAATCGGAAAAATACAGTTCGGTCATTGCACGCTCGATCCATACATCAACGGGGAAAGCATCCGCGTGTCCGAGGGAAAACAAAAGGATGCAGTCCGCAACCTTCGGGCCGACACCCGGAAATGTCAAAAGTTCCTTTCGTGCTTCGGCTGTCGGAAGCGACCGCAGCTTTTCAAGATCATAACCGTCGGCAATGCGTTTGGCGGATTTGATTATATACGGAGCGCGGTAACCTGCACCGATTTGCTTCAATTCATCTTCGGAAAGTGCGGCAATGCGTTCCGGAGTCGGAAAAGCGAAAACTTCACTGTTTTTACCAAAATCGCAATCGGCGGCTGCGCAATCGGAAAAGTACCGCACCGGCAGCTTTTCTCCCGCAAGGGAACAGAGCCTGTCAATAATACCCGATATACGCTTGATATTGTTGTTTGCAGATATTATGAACGAGATCAGCGCTTCAAACGGTTCCTGGTTAAAAACGCGAATGCCCGACGAACCGGGAAGGCATACCCGAAGCCTTTCGTCGGCTGCAAGCGCGGCTTCAACGGCGGAATAATCGCGTTTAAGGTCAAAATAATCGACAAAAAGCTGTGCTTCTCCCTTTGCGCACGGAGTGACAATAAGCGAATTGTCGGATTGCATAACAAGCACGGCGCGTCCGCGAATAACGCCGGTGAACGCAAGGAAAGCTTCGGCATCGGGCAGACCGCATTCGTCAAACAAACCCGCCTGCATGTGCACGGGGTTTTTGACCCAACGGAACGCCTGCCCGCAGGTGCAGCATTTTTCAAGATCAAACGGTTTCACGCCGCTGATAACAAGCATGTTTTTGAAATATTTGAACTCCATATGCCGATTATACGGCAGAACGCGCGGAAAGGGAAGTGTTTTGGCGAAAATATACAGCTGTGGCGGCAAAAAATGCTTGACAATGCACGCTGAATATGGTAACATTACTCATTGAGCCGCTCCGAAACGGTTCAAAGTGATGCGAAGGCATTCACCGGAAGGGCGAGACTGGTAAGAGGAGGAACTATTATAATGTACGCAATCATCGTAACCGGCGGTAAGCAGTACAAGGTTGAGGTTGGCAGCGAGATCATGGTCGAAAAGCTCGATGAGCAGATCGGTGCAAACGTCAATTTCGACGTACTGATGATGGCTGACGGCGAAAACGTTCAGATCGGCACCCCCGTTGTCAAGGGCGTTTCTGCAAAGGCAGAGGTTCTCGAACACGGCAAGGGCAAAAAGGTCGTTGTTTTCAAGTATAAGCCCAAAAAGGATTATCGCAAGAAACAGGGTCATCGTCAGCCCTACACCAAGGTCAAGATCCTTTCCATCGGCTGAGAGGTAATTGCATGACCGAGATAACCGTTTTTTTGAAGGGCGGCAAACCGATAGGCTTTGATGCACACGGACATACGGGTTATGCCGAATGCGGAGAAGATATTGTTTGTGCAGCGGTTTCGGCAATCACGCAGACCGCCGCAATGGGCATTTCGGAACTTGTCCGCTGCCCGGCCGCACTGGAGATTAAAGACGGAGGGCTCTATCTGATGCTTGAAAAAACCGTTAAAGGTTCAAAATTGCAGCAGGCGGAGCTTATACTTGGAACGATGCTCTTAGGGCTTCGTTCCGTTGAACAAGATTATAGTGATTATCTTAAACTGACAGAGAGGGAGGTTTAACTATGTTCAGGATCAATTTGCAGCTTTTCGCACATAAGAAGGGCGTCGGCAGCTCCCGTAACGGTCGTGAAAGTGAATCCAAGCGTTTGGGACCCAAGCGTGCGGACGGTCAGTTCGTTCTTGCGGGCAACATCCTCGTAAGGCAGCGCGGCACACATTTCCATCCCGGCAATAACGTCGGCATCGGTAAGGACGATACGCTGTTTGCAAAGGTTGACGGCATTCTTCGCTTTGAAACCAAGCACGGCGGCCGCAAGTGCGTCAGCGTTTATCCCGAGGAAATCGCAGGCTGAGCTTTTCACCGAGCGAATTCTTGACAGCTCCGCAGATTCGGGCGGAGTGTAAACAAAATAACATAAAACAAAAAGCCGCGGTTTAACGACTGCGGCTTTTGTGCATGAATATGCATGAAGAAATGCACCGCTTCAAAAGTGCTGATTTGTAACAGCTTGTGCGGGCGGGATCAATGCTTGCTCATCATGCTGCGCCAGATATGCTTCGTGTCGCGCTTTGCACGCTTGGGAATGTCGGGATAAACCGCTGAAACGGCAGCAACCGCCGCTGCCATGCCGAGCGCAATTCCGGAGACAAAACCGATAGCTTTCATTTTGCGTACCTCCTGCTTTTTTTGAACAGCCGAAAAGCCGAAGCTGTTGCCTTATTAGTTTGTTCACGGGATGCGAAGCTCATGCGCAGAAGAGGCTGCGGCAAATTTTTCAATTTATTCACTGCGAAAGGTTGCTATTTTTTTTAAATTGAATTATACTTGAAGCGCGGCAGTGCGCCGTGAGCGGTAAAACGATACTGAAATGATTACATTAAATCGGAGGCAGAAAATGAACGATAATTCAAAGGCACATGTAAACGATGTTATCAAAACGATGCTTGAACGCAGCAGCATTCGCGCCTACACGGACGAAAAACTCACCCAAGAGCAGATTTCTCTGCTTCAGAATGCCGCGCTCAGTGCACCGACGGCAATGAACGCACAGGATCAGCGGTTTGTGTTCGTTACGAATGCGGAAATCATTGCAGAGCTTGAAGCGGGCGTTGTGGAGGCGGCGTGCGCCGGCGGCGATGCTGCTTTTGCCGAAAGAATCAAACAGCGCGGCGGCAAAATTATGTACGATGCACCTCTTTTTGTAGGTATTTTTGCTCATCCGGCAAAATTTTCTGGGGTTGATGCGGGTATAGCGGTGCAGAATATTGCGCTTGCCGCAAAAAGCATCGGCTTGGATTCCGTCATACTCGGGCTGCCGAGGCTCGCCTTTGAAGGCCCGAATGCGGCAAAATACAAAAAACTGCTCGGTATAGAAGCGGAACGCGAATTCATGATCGGAATTTCCGTCGGTCATGCTGCAATGAGCAAAACCCCGCATGAGTGGGATTGCAGTCATATTATTGATATCAGGTAAACACGTGCAGGCGGAACGGGAAAGTTTCAATATTTATCCTGTTTTGTCCTGCTTTATCCCTGCCGTGCGCACAATGCCGAAAACGGCAAAAGGGGCAATAAAAAAGTTTGGAGGCAGCTTCGGACGGTTTACTCCGAAACGGAAGAAATAAACGGGCACGAAGCGGTTTGAATATGAGTAGAATACAGGTGAATGTCGGCGGAGTCCGCATGGGCGGCGGTGCACCGATTTCGATTCAGTCCATGACAAACACGGATACGCGCAATGCTGAAGCAACGGTGAAACAGATTCTGGAGCTTGAGAATGCGGGGTGCGAAATCGTCCGTTCTTCGGTCTATGATGATCGCTGCGTTGAAGTGTTGCCGCAAATAATATCAAAAATACACATTCCGCTCGTTGCGGATATCCATTTTGATTACAGACTTGCCATAGGTGCAATCAAGGCGGGTGTTGCCAAAGTCCGCATCAATCCGGGAAACATCGGCTCGGAAGCGGGTGTGCGGAAGCTTGCGGAATGCGCCTCGGCATACGGAGTTCCGATACGTATCGGAGTGAACGGCGGTTCACTTGAAAAAGAACTTTTGCAAAAATACGGAGTATGCGCGGAAGCAATGGTTGAAAGCGCACAGCGTCACGCGGAACTGCTTGAAAACTGCGGCTTCGGCGATATTGTTGTTTCGCTTAAAGCGTCGGATCCGGTAACGACTGTACGCGCCTATCGCCTGGCATCGCAAATTATGCCGTATCCGCTCCATATCGGTGTTACGGAGGCGGGCATGGGCGAGACCGCATTGCTGAAATCCGCAATCGGAATCGGCAGCCTGCTTATTGACGGCATCGGTGATACGGTGCGCGTTTCGATGACCGGAGGAGTTTTGCAGGAAGTTGAGGCAGCAAAGAAGATACTTCGCGCTGTCGGCCTGCGTAAGGACGGGGCGGATGTTGTGAGCTGCCCGACTTGCGGGCGCACCCGCGTTAACCTTGAAGAAATAGTCAAAAAGGTTCGCGCTGCGCTGCCCGAAGATACGGGCAATGCAATGAAAATCGCCGTTATGGGCTGCGCTGTCAACGGCCCGGGCGAAGCGCGCGAAGCTGATATAGGCATTGCGTTCGGTTCGGTGAACGCAGTTGTGTTTAAAAAGGGCGAAATAATCTATTCGGATAAGCTGCCGCAAGTGGTGGACAGGTTCATCGCAGATGCATCGGAAATGATGAAACGGAAATGAAATGACGTGATATGATTCTTGATTCATGCATTGAATCTTTGAGCTGATTAACAAACCGAATCAAAGCAAAATGACTCGATCGCGGCTTTCGCGGCTTTGCAATTGATAATGATTTTGCTTAATTAAGCCAACCCGAAAAGCGGAAGGAAGCTCTCACTGTTGAGAAAGCCATGTTGAAAATGAACAAAAGCAGTATGGAAGAATTGAATATGTACGAAAACATAAATGAGTACGGCGGAACACCCGGCTCGGCTGCGCCGGCTGATGTTCCGTTGGACGATCTTCCGCCGGCTGACAATTTCTCCGAAATGACGGCTGATGTTCCGTGGAGGGATGATCCGCCGGACGGGGGGTATTATTCGTACTCGGAGTACGGGGAATCCGGCATCGATGAGTGCAGGCAGCCCGATTCCGTGCGTGCAAAAAATCAAAAAGAAAATTCGGCAGAGAAGCAAAAGAACGGCGGACACTCAAAAAAGAACCTTGCCGTTGAGTATCTTGCAAACGGGACGGTTTCAATAAAGTCTGCCGTGCGCAGCAAAAAAACGGGCGAAATCAGTGTTGATGTCGAGTGTGCGCGCCTGCTGCTGCCTGCCGAAACGGAGGAGCTGGAAAAAAACATACAGGCGGAGCTTCAATATCAAACGGTCAAATGCAGCTTTGACTATTCCGAGGTTGTTGCGCGGCTTGTCGGCGGAGAAGGTGAACCCGAACTGCTGCTTCTGGATCTTTGGTGTGAAACTGCACCGCAGCTTGAACCGATACTGCGCCGTTCCCGCGTTGAACGGCACGGAGGCGAATATGTATTCTTTGTTCCGGAAAGGTACACGCGTGCAGTGTCTCAGGCGGCGGCAGGTGATTTTCGTGCATTTGTTGCGCACAGTTACGGTTGGAATACGCCGCTGCGCATTGTTGCCGATGCAAATGCGGATGACGGAATCGATCTTGCCGAACCGGTCGTAAAGCGCGATTGGGGCAGTGCGGCAGCTTTGAAAAAACCCGTCAAAACGCAGCGCAAGAACATAAAAAAGCTTTCTCCCGGCGATATTGTTTACGGAAAAGAAATTCTCAAACCCGAAGTTCAGCGCATGGCGGATCTGGACGATAAATCCGGGCGCGTCACTGTAAAAGGAACAATACTGAGCATTGAAACATTTGTTTCACCAAAGCGCGGAACGGTTATAATCACGGTTTTTATAACCGACCTCACAAACTCCGTTGCGGTAAAGCTGTTTCCCGATGAAGCAGCAAAGGCGCGAACTTCACAGCTGCTTGAAAAAGCAAAGGAGGAGGGCGCGGCACTGATGGTGCGCGGCTGGTTCAGGTACGATAATTATGCCCGTGATTACTGTATTTTTGCGGATGATATAAACCGTTATCCCGTCGAACGCAGAACTGATGCATCGGCCGAAAAGCGTGTTGAGCTGCACCTTCACACAAGAATGTCCGCAATGGATGCAACGGCGGATCCGGACAAAGTTGTTGAGCTTGCCGCAAAATGGGGGCATACGGCAATTGCAATAACCGATCACGGCGTTGTGCACTCTTTCCCGGAGGCCAAAAAAGCCGCCAAAAAGAACAATATAAAGGTTATATTCGGCTGCGAAGGCTATCTGCTTCCCGATTGCGAACTTGTTCCGCTTGAAAGGGAGTATTGTGCCGTTGCGGTGACATATTTCGGAAGCGGCATTCACGGGCGCGTGTTTGATATCGGCGCAGTGAAGTTCGATTCGTTCGGGCGCGTTATTTCAACATTCAGAACTCCGGTGAACCCCGGCGTCCCTCAGCTTCCGCGCATTGCAAAGCTGACGGGTTACACGGATGATGATATTGACGGTGCACCTCTGCTTTCCGAAGCGGTGAATATGCTTTCGGATTTTGCGGGAGGGGCGGTGCTTGTTCTGCATTGCCCGGAGCAGCTTGATCTGCTGCATGAACTGACTGCCGCGGCAGGGCACGGAAAGGAACTCGGGCTCAGCAAAAGCTGCGTTTCGGGCTCAATGCTGATGCAGTATCTCCGCCGTGACTTAAAGGCGGAGGAAAGACAGCTTCCGGAGCTGAATGCGGGTGCGGCAGCGGAATGGACAGCAAAAAACACGGCCGATTTGCTGAGCAAATGCCGTGAGCTGAATGTTTCGACGGTTCCGCTGATTGACTGCACGATAAAAAATCTTCACAAGCAGAAAACGAACCACATAGTGCTGCTTGCGGCAACGCAGCCCGGACTTAAGAATCTGTATAAATTGGTTTCGTATTCAAACCTTGACCATTTTTATAAGACACCGCGTATTCCGCGCAGCCTTCTCAACCTGCACCGCGAGGGTATTATAATCGGCACGGCATGTGAGGCCGGTGAGCTTTTCCGTGCAATGGTGGACGGAAAAAGCGAGGAGGAATTGCTGAAGATAGCTTCATGGTACGATTACCTTGAAATTCAGCCGATCGGAAACAATGCCTTCCTTGTGCGCGAGGGGCTTGCAAAGGATGATGAAGAGCTTCGCGATTTCAACCGCCGTATTGTTGCACTCGGCGAAAAACTGAACAAACCTGTTGTTGCAACGGGAGACGTTCATTTTATCGAACCGGAGGATTCGATTTTTCGCGCAATACTGATGTGCTCTCAGAATTTCAAAGACGCAGCGGTTCAGCCGCCTCTTTATTTCAGAACAACGGAAGACATGCTTGCGGAGTTTCAATATCTCGGCAGTGATAAGGCGTTTGAAGTTGTTGTTAAGAATACAAATTTGATTGCCGATATGTGTTCTCAGCTCCGCCCGTTTTTGGACGAAAAACAAACTTACTCGCCGGAACTTCCGGGCGCGGCGGATGAACTTAAGGGCCTTGCCCTGAACACCGCACATGAGCTTTACGGGGATCCGCTGCCGGAAATCGTCCAAAAAAGACTCGATAAGGAATTGAACTCAATCATCGGCAACGGTTACTCATCACTCTATATGGTTGCGCAGAAACTCGTTTCAAAATCCCTCAGCGACGGCTATCTTGTCGGTTCAAGGGGTTCGGTCGGTTCGTCCTTTGTTGCACACCTTGCGGGGATAACCGAGGTAAACGCGCTCCCCGCGCATTATCGCTGCCCGAATTGCAAATACAGCGAATTTCCCGATGTAGGCGATGACTCACGCTGCGGGATCGACCTTCCGCCGAAAGACTGCCCGAACTGCGGAACTCCGCTGCGACGGGAAGGGTATGAAATTCCGTTTGAAACTTTCCTTGGTTTCAAGGGTGATAAAACTCCGGATATCGATCTTAACTTTTCGGGCGAATATCAGCCCGTTGCGCACAAGTTTACGGAGGTCATGTTCGGTGAAGGTCATGCCTTCCGCGCGGGCACGATTTCGGGCGTTAAGGATAAAACCGCATACGGTTATGTGCTGCACTATTGCGAGGAATACGGGCTGAACCTTTCCGAAGCGGAAAAAAACCGTCTTGCAATGGGTTGCGTCGGCACGCGCCGAACAACGGGGCAGCATCCGGGCGGCATTGTGATCGTCCCGGAAGATTTGGAGATTTTTGACTTTTGTCCCGTGCAGCATCCGGCGGAAAAAATCGATGCGGAAAGCATAACAACACACTTTGACTTCCATGCATTGGACGACAAACTTGTCAAACTTGACATTCTCGGACATGATGACCCGACGACGCTGCGAATGCTTCAGGATATAACGGGCATAGATCCGAAGAGTATTCCGCTGCACGATGAAGAAACAATGTCAATCTTTAAGTCGGATGAGGCACTCGGAATATCCCTTAAGGAGCTGAAATGCGATGTCGGCAGCCTCGGCATTCCCGAATTCGGAACAAACTTTGTTCGCGGAATGCTGATGGATACGCGTCCGACAACAATGGAAGAGCTTGTTCGTATCGCCGGACTTTCCCACGGCACGGATGTGTGGCTTAATAATGCGCAGGATCTTGTGCGGGACGGCACCGCAACGCTGATGGAGGTTATATGCACACGCGACGATATTATGAACTATCTCATTGCACACGGCGGAGAACCCTCGCTGTCGTTTAAAACGATGGAGAGCGTCCGAAAAGGCAAGGGGCTTAAACCCGAGATGGAGGATGCAATGCACGAGAACAATATTCCGCAGTGGTATATCGACAGCTGCAAAAAAATCAAGTATATGTTCCCGCGTGCTCATGCGGCGGCGTATGTTATGATGTCTTTCCGCGTAGCATATTATAAGGTGCATTACCCGCTTGCGTTCTATGCGGTTTATTTCACGGTTCGTGCGGATAAATTTGATATTGAACAGTGCCTCGGCGGCGCGGAACGCGTACTCGGCAATCTTGAGGAGCTTAAGGCAAAGGATAAACTTGAAACAAAGGACGAGGAACAGATAGTTATCCTTGAAATGGTCTACGAGATGAATCTGCGCGGAATCGAGCTGCTCCCGATAGATATTTACAAATCGAAAGCAACGCGTTTCACTGTTGAGGACGGCAAGCTTCGCCCGCCGTTCAATGCTATTGCCGGCTTGGGTGATAACGCCGCTCTGCTGATTGAAAAAGGCGCGGAGGGAGGACGATTCATTTCCCGCGAGGAGTTTGTGAAGCGTACCCGCGCAAATTCCGCCGTGATGGAAAAGTTGGATGCCCTCGGATGCCTTAACGATTTACCGGACAGTGATCAGGTCTCAATGTTCTGACGGGACGCCGCACGGACAGCAGGAACATCCGAACCGAGCGATATTCGGAAAATTCCGCAATATATGCAATGTTTTTTCGGAAAGCTATTGCTTTTTGAGGCAAAGTATGGTATGCTTACCCCAGTAATGAGTTTTTTGATGCGTTTAAGCCTTGAAATTGTGTTCAAATGCATCATTTCGGATGAGCGGCATGAGTTATTCGTGCATTTAAGAGTGGGCAAAACCCGCTCTTTAATTTTGAAAAAACCTTGCGCATACGTTGCGTTTCGGAGGAATTGCGGTTGAAGCTGACAGACAGGATTTTTGAACTCACGGAATCAAAAGTTCGTGAATTGGGCTATGAGCTCTATGATGTTGAATATCAAAAGGAATACGACAACTGGGTTCTCACCCTCTATATCGACAGTAAAAACGGAATTTCACTTGACGATTGCGAAATTGTGAGCAATGCTGTTGATCCGATTCTTGATGAAGCGGATCCGATTGAACAGGCATACTATCTTTCGGTCAGCTCCGTCGGCATAGATCGCCCGCTGAAAAAAGACAAAGATTTTCAGCGCAGCATCGGCAAAACGATCGACGTGAAGCTTTATGCGCCGCTGAAAGGCAAAAAGGAGTTCTGCGGAGAGCTTGTTTCGTTTGATGCGGAATCATTTACGCTTCGCACATTGCCGCGAAAGCCCGGCGAAGCTTCGGAAACGGTCACCGTTGGTCGCAGGCAGGCGGCACTCGTGCGCCCGCACATAGATTTTTAAACATTCCCGGGTCTGCGGGTTCAAAAAATTAAAATTTTAAACCGAAAAATATTTGTGATTTCTAAGGAGTATAAATATAATGAAGAACAATGCCGAGCTTATCAGTGCGCTTAACGTAATCAGCAAACAGCGCGGGATTTCCGTTGATATCCTTGCGGATGCTATCGAATCCGCACTTGTAAGTGCCTATAAAAAGAACTACAATGCGAACTGCAACGTCCGTGCGAATCTGGATCGTGAAACAGGTGCAATCGAAATCTGGGCTTCCAAAACCGTTGTTGAACAGGTTGAAAACCCCTTTACGGAAATTTCAATTGAAAAAGCAAAGCAGATAAATCCGCTTTATGAAATCGGCGATGTTCTCGAGGAAGAAGCGGACACAAAGAATTTCGGCAGAATCGCGGCGCAGACTGCAAAGCAGGTCGTTATGCAGCGCATTCGCGAAGCGGAACAGGGCGCAATCTTTGAGGAATATTCCGACAAAGAATACGAAGTTCTGACGGCAATCGTTCAGCGCGTCGAAAAGAACGGTGTTTATGTTGAACTCGGCAAAACCGACGGCATAATTCCGTTCAATGAGGTTATCGTCGGCGAAAACTATGCGCCGAATGACCACATCAAGGTTTATGTTCTGAAAATACAGCGCGACACGAAAGGCCCGCAGATTATCGTTTCAAGGACGCATCCCGGCCTTGTAAAGCGGCTGTTTGAGCTTGAAGTACCTGAAATTCAGAGCGGGGTCGTGCAGATAAAGTCTGTTGCGCGTGAGGCCGGACAGCGCACGAAGATCGCGGTTGCAAGCTTTGACCCCCAGGTTGATGCCGTCGGTGCATGCGTCGGACAACGCGGCACAAGGGTCGAAAACATCGTCAACGAGCTCCATAACGAAAAAATGGACATCATCGAGTGGGATCCCGACATTGCGGTTTATATCGCAAAGGCACTCGGTCCCGCAAAGGTTTTGATGGTTTACATTAACGAAGCGGAAAAGGCTGCAAAGGTCATTGTTCCCGATAATCAGCTTTCACTTGCAATCGGCAAGGAAGGACAGAACGCAAGGCTTGCCGCAAAGCTCACAGGCTGGAAGATAGATATCAAGAGTCATTCCCAGGCTGAAGCGGATATGGAACTTGAGATGGGTTCCGTTGACGGCGTTCCCGGCAGCGAAAGCGGAAACGATATGTTCAATGATGACGAGGCATTCGGAGAGCAGGGGTTCAACGGTGCTCCGATGAATTTTGATGATTTCGGCGGGCAGAACATCTGATTTTCGCCGAAACAAAATTTCAAACATGATTTAAATTTTAACCGAGGTTCTTGGTGAATCGGAACGGACTTCGGTACGGAGGTTGCGAATTGCAAAAGAAAATCCCTCTGCGCATGTGCGTCGGCTGCCGTGAGATGCGGCCCAAAAGAGAACTCGTGCGCGTTGTGTGCAGCAAAGACGGGCAGATTTCCGTTGACTTAACAGGAAAAGCTGCGGGACGCGGTGCGTATGTATGCCCAACGGAAGAATGCCTTAAAAAAGCCGTTAAAACACGTGCGCTTGAAAGGGCATTCTCTCAAAAAATCGAACCCGAAGTCTTTGACAGGCTTGCGGCGCAGGTTGAGCACTCAAAAACCGAACCGCAAAATTCGGCGGAAGAAAAGCGCGAAGCGGTGCCCGATTTGCCGAACTCATCCGCGAACAACAAAGAGGGGTGAGCTGCTTTGACAACAACCAACGCAAAACTCAACAATTCAATCGGTTTGGCGATGAAAGCGGGCAAAATTGCTTCCGGAGATTTTTCGGTCGAGAAAGCCGTCAGATCCGGAACGGCAAAGCTTGTTATGCTCGATGAGAGCGCGTCCGAAAACACAAAAAAACAATGGCGGGATGCATGCAGCTTCAGAAACATTCCGCTGATAAGAATCCGTGCAATGGGCAGCGCGATCGGAAAACCTGCCAGAATGGTTGCCGCCGTGACGGACGAAGGTTTTTCGGCAATGATAATTAAAAATTCCAACAAAAACAATGAAGCAATGACTGAACTTACGGAGGCAATGACCGATGACAAAGGCTGAATTATTAAACAACGCAAAAAGGATCCAAGCCGCAGCACAGGAATTGCTGGATAAAACGAGCGTCCTCAAAACAGACATCGGCAATTCTCTCCAAGCGGCAAAACGCCATGAAAGCAAACTTATCAGCAAGGAGCGCGCCGCAGAGGCGGAACGCAGAGAAAAAGAAAAGGCTGAACGTTTGATTGAATACCTCAATTCGGACGAGCAGCGCGGCGTTTACGTCAGCGATCGCGATTCCGCAGCGGGAAATGCCGCGGCGGGAATTCCCGCTGATGCAGGCACCGAAAAAGCACCAAAGGCGGAGGCGGAAAAGGTGCAGGGTGAACCGAGACCCGAAAATGCGGACAGGAAGCCCGAGAAGGGCGCGCAAAAGCCCGAACCGCCCGAGCAAAAGCCGGTGCAGCCCGCGCCGAAGCCCGAAGAAAACAAACCCGAAAAGGCGGCGGAACGGGAACATGAACAAAACGTGGATAAGCCCGCCGAACATAAGCCCGAAAAGGCAGAACCGGTTCGGAATAACGTTGCTGACAAGGTCGCAGACAGTGTCAATGACGCGCAAGAAACAAAGGATAAAAACAACAAAGAAATGCCCGGAGCAAACAAAGAAACAAAACAAAACAGCGAACAGGCTGCAAAAGCTAAGAATACAGCGGAAAAAACCGAAATTTCCGCAAAGTCCGACTCTTCCGAACGTGTTGCGGAACGAACCGAAAATGCAGAGCAGCCCAAGAAGAACGAGTCTCCCGAAAACGGAAGGAATTCCGACAGAAGCCGCAGTCCGCAAAGAACGAACGACGGCCGCCGCGGCGACAGGCCTTCCTACGACAGAAATTCCCGCAGCGACAGACCGCAGGGCGACAGGCCTTCCTACGACAGAAATTCACGCGGTGACAGACCGCAGGGCGACAGGCCTTCCTACGACAGAAATTCACGCGGTGACAGACCGCAGGGCGACAGGCCTCCTTACGACAGGAACGCACGCGGTGACAGACCGCAGGGCGACAGGCCTTCCTACGACAGGAACGCACGCGGCGACAGACCGCAGGGCGACAGGCCTTCCTACGACAGGAATTCACGCGGCGACAGACCGCAGGGCGACAGGCCTCCTTACGACAGGAACGCACGCGGCGACAGACCGCAGGGCGAGCGCAGGGGAGATAACCGCGGTTTCGGCCGTCCGGATGACAAGGATGCACAGCAGAACAGGCAGCAGCGTCCGCAGCAGCGCCCCGTCGGCAGAAAGCCCGGAGAAGCACCTGCAATTATTCAAAAGGAAAATCGTGCGCCTGAAAACAAGAGCAGCTATGTTCGCACCTTCGACACCGAAAAGAAGGCAAAGAACAAAAAGACGATCATGAAGGAAACCGCTCCCTCCGCGAAAAACTGGGAGGATGACGGCGGATCCTACGGCGGCAGAAAGAAGAAAGCCGCAAAACAAACTCAATATCGCAAACCCGAACCCGTTGTTATCGAAAAAGCGGTTATAACGACAGAAACGATAACGGTACGTGATTTCTCCGAAAAAATCGGAAAACCCGCAGCGGAAATTCTCAAAAAGCTGTTCATGATGGGCATTGTTGCAAACATCAATCAGGATATCGATTTTGAGACCTGTGAGCTTGTTGCAATGGAATACGATATCGAGCTTGAGCACCAGGTTGCAAAGACTTATGAGGAGACGATGCAGGAGAATGCCGAAGAAGTGGATGCAGAGGAAGATCTTGTTCCCCGTCCTCCCGTTGTCACGATCATGGGCCATGTTGACCACGGCAAAACTTCTCTGCTTGATGCGATTCGCAAAACTCATGTTACCGAGGGTGAAGCGGGCGGCATAACGCAGCATATCGGTGCTTACACGGTTGAATGCAATGGCAGGATGATAACTTTCATCGACACTCCCGGCCACGAGGCATTTACTTCAATGCGCGCAAGAGGTGCACAGGTCACGGACGTTGTAATCCTTGTTGTTGCTGCGGATGACGGCATTATGCCGCAGACAGTTGAGGCTATCAATCACTCAAAGGCGGCGGGTGTTCCCATCATCGTTGCGGTGAACAAGATCGACAAGCCCGAGAGCAACCCGGAAAGAGTCAAACAGCAGTTGACGGAACACGGTCTCGTGTGCGAGGATTGGGGCGGCGATACGATATGCGTCCCCGTTTCCGCAAAGAAACAGCAGAATCTTGATGAGCTGCTTGAAATGGTTCTTTTGCAGGCGGATGTTCTTGACCTTAAGGCAAACCCGAACAAAGCGGCAAAGGGAACCATCATTGAAGCTCAGCTCGACAAGGGCAGAGGTCCTGTTGCAACCGTTCTTGTGCAGAACGGCACTTTGAAAATCGGCGATCCCATTGTTGCGGGCATTGCATACGGCAGGGTTCGTGCAATGATGAACGACAGGGGCGAAAACGTCAAAACCGCAGGCCCGAGCTGCCCGGTCGAAGTTCTCGGCTTCAACGAAGTGCCTTCCGCAGGCGATATAATGAACGTTGCGGAGGTTTCCAAAAAGGTTGCGGAGGAACGCCGCAACAGAATCAAAGCGGAGCAGCTTAAAAACCTGTCCAAGGTCAGCTTGGAGGATCTGTTCAGCCATATTGCCGAGGGCGAGGTCAAAACGCTCAACATCGTTGTCAAAGCGGATGTTCACGGCTCGGTTGAGGCTGTTAAACAGGCTCTTGAAAAGCTTTCCAACGAGGAAGTCCGCGTGAAGTGCATTCACGGCGGCGTAGGCGCAATTACGGAGTCGGATGTTATGTTCGCTTCCGCTTCAAACGCGATCGTAATCGGTTTCAATGTCCGCCCCGACAGCGGAGCACGCAATCTTGCGGAGCAGGAAAAGGTAGATGTCCGCACCTACCGCATCATTTATCAGGCGATTGAAGATGTTGAAAACGCTATGAAGGGTATGTTCAAGCCCGTATTCAAAGAAGTGCATTTGGGTACAATAAGCGTCAGAAACACGTTCAAGGTCAGCTCCGTCGGCACGATTGCGGGTGCATACGTTCAGGACGGCAAGGTTCAGCGCAATGCGCAGGTTCGCGTTGTTCGTGACGGCGTGGTTATTCATGAAGGCCAAATTGCATCGCTGCGCAGGTTCAAGGACGATGTCCGCGAGGTTGCTGCCGGTTATGAATGCGGCATAGGTATAGAGAACTTCAACGATATTCACGAAGGCGATGTTATAGAAGCCTACACGATGGAAGAGGTTAAACGCTGACAACAGAATAATCCGTCCCCGGCTGTGCCGGAAACGCTTTTTGCGCCGCGGTACAGACCGGGGATTAAATCAACGCTGATCAGATAAATTTCTGCCGGAGCGCTTACACATTAAACGAGAACCGGCATGTGTCCGAAGAACAGTCATTCGGAACGCGGAGAAGGCCGTTTGCAAAGGCGGGCTCGAACGACAGAAATTTAAATGCAGCATTTCGGCGGCAGGGATTCAAAACCCGAAAGGAAGCTTATGGCATCAGTCAGATACGACAGAATAAATGAAGAAATCAAAAAAGCACTGAGCGAAATCGTCCGCGAGATGAAAGATCCGAGAATATCTCCAATGACGACAATAATGCTCGTTGAAGCAACAAACGACCTGAAGCTTGCAAAGGTTCGGGTCAGTGTGTACGATAAGGATGATTCGGTTCGAAAAGAAACCGTTGCTCAGCTCAACCGTGCGGAAGGATTTATTGCAAGAGAGCTTGGGCGCAGAATCGATATCCGCCGAATACCGACTCTGAAGTTCACCCTTGATGACTCAATCGAGTATTCCGTGCATATTTCCGAAATAATCAACAAACTGCAAACCGAGCGCGCTCAGCTTGACGCGAATCGGAACAATGCGGAAGAAGATAAGGAAAACACCCAAAATGAAGACTAAACATGGGGCGGAGTTCGCCGATGTCCGAAAGTTTATATCCGATGGGCAGAGTTTCACGCTGCTCACGCACATTTCCCCGGACGGAGACACCCTGGGTTCGGCACTCGCGCTGAAACTGCTGCTGAACGCTCTCGGAAAAACTGCAGAGGTCGTTTGCTCGAACCCCGTTCCGAAGATTTACGGATTCCTGCCGGAATCGGAAACCGTCAAAATGCCCGAGGATGCCGAGGGCTATTGCCGCGTCATTGCCGTTGATTGTGCGGACAAGCCGCGTTTCGGCCGTGCAGTGCGTTTGTTCGATGCCGCGCAGGCAGAGGCATGTGTTGACCATCATGTTACGAACCCGCATTATGCCGAAGTGAACCTTGTTGTTTCGGATGCGGCGGCAACGGCGGAGATTGTTTATGAGCTTTACGGCATGTTCGGTGTTGCAATCGATAAGCGATCCGCAATTTGCCTTTATACCGGAATAGTCACCGACACGGGCAACCTTTCATACAGCAACACAACACCGAATGCTTTGCGGATAATTGCCGATTTCATTGAAAAGAAACTGGTTGATGTTTCGGAGGTCAACCGACTGATTTACCGAACGGTGCCGTACACGAAAACAAGGGTTCAGGGCTTTGTGACATCAAGGATCCGTCTTGAGGATGAAGGCAGAATCGGCATAGGCGTGCTTACAAGAGCTCAGATGCTGAGCTTTGATGCAACAAACGAGGATTGCGAAGGCATTGTTGACTGTGTTCGTGATATCGACAGCGTTAAAATCGCAATTTTTATCCGTGAAGGCGCGGACGGAAGTTTTAAAGTCAGCCTTCGCAGCAAGGATGTCGGGGACGTTTGCCGAATTGCAAACAAATTCGGCGGCGGCGGGCATGAAAGAGCGGCCGGATACACGGCATGGCTGCCCCTTTCAACCGTTGTTGCGAGCGCGACAGAGGCGGCAATTGCAGAGCTGAAAAGGGATGAGAAACACGATTCTTCTCCCGATACGCATTAACGCCCGAATGAAAAGCAATGATGCTTTTCAACAGAACAACAAAGGAATTATTGATTAACAATGCAATTTGAAGGAGTAGTCAGCGTGCTGAAACCGCCGGGAATGACATCGAGCGATGTCGTGGTGGATATACGCAGAATCTTCGGCGAACGGCGCGTCGGACATACGGGAACGCTTGACCCTGCTGCGGCGGGCGTTTTACCCATCTGCATAGGCAGGGCAACCCGCCTGTTTGACTATCTTGTTGATAAAGAAAAAGAATACATTGCGGAGATTCGGTTCGGAGCGGAAACCGACACGGAGGATGCCTGCGGCACGGTGATCGCCGAAAGCAGCCGCATGGTTTCAAAAGCGGAGCTTGAAAAAATTCTGCCTGATTTCATAGGTGAAATTGAGCAGGTGCCGCCGATTTATTCGTCTTTGAGCGTGAACGGCGTTAAAATGTACAAGCTGGCACGCAGCGGGAGCGTTGCAGCTCCGGTTGAGGAACGCAGGCGGAGAATCAGAGTTTTTTTGCTTGAAACCATTTGTGAACTCGAACAAAACAGCTTCCTCATCCGCATTCGATGCTCAAAAGGCACATATGTCCGTTCGCTTTGCAGGGACATCGGACGGGCCCTCGGCTGCTGTGCATACATGCCGTTTCTTCTGCGAACCGCTTCCGGAACCTTCGACATCAGCGAAGCGCATACGATCGCGGAACTGAAGGAACTGAAGGAAGCGGGGGAACTTCAATCGGTTGTTGTTCCCGTTGACGAGGCTGCGCGGCACCTGCCGGAACTTCGCCTTTTTAACCTTTCCGAAAAGCAAAGGACGCTTATTTCAAACGGAGCTTCGGTTGAATGCGGGCAGGCTGAGCCGGGAACGGTCTACAGACTGTATCTTGAAAATGAATTCATGGGTCTTGCGCTGCGGGATGATTCCGGATTGCATATCACCGTATGGTTCGGGAAGGAGAAATGAACGTTTGATGCAGAACAAGGACAAAATTAACACGCCGGGCACAGAGTATACGAACGCAGCCAAACCGGGTACGGTGGTTGCTCTCGGCATGTTTGACGGAATGCATGTCGGTCACAAGAAGATAATTGACGCAACCGTTCTGATAGCGCGGCAATCCGGACTTGTTCCTGCTGTGTTTACGTTTAAGAATCATCCGCAGGAGCTTTTCGGCAAAAAAGTTCTTCGGCTTTGCAGCAATGAAACCCGCGCCGCTCTTATGCGCAGGCAGGGCATTGAGCTGGTTGATGAGGTTGAGTTTACAAGTGCGATTCGCGACCTTTCCGCAGAGAGTTTTATCCGAATGCTTGCCGAAAGATTGAACCCAAAGATTATTGTTGCCGGGTTTAATTACACTTTCGGAAAGAAAAAGCAGGGGAACAGCGAGACACTTCAAAAGCTTTGCCAAAAATACGGAATCAAAACGGCGATTATTCAGCCCGTGCTTTTGGGGCGCGAGCCTGTTTCAAGCACGAGAGTTCGAAACATGATAACATGCGGGAACGTTCAGGATGCACAGCTCCTTTTGGGAAGAGCTTATGCTCTTGACGGCATAATCGTTCAAAACAAGCGTATAGGAAGGACGATCGGCTATCCGACGGCGAATATTGAACCCGATTCCGCCCGCGTGATTCCCGCAGACGGAGTGTATGTGAGCATGGCGCGCGTCAACGGCGACATAATGCCTGCCTGCACAAACATCGGAACGAACCCGACTGTCGGCGGAACAAAACGCACGATAGAAACGCATATTTTTGACTATGACGAGGATATTTACGGACTTCCGATGTCGGTATGTTTCGTTAAAAAAATCCGCGATGTCAAAAAGTTTGAATCGCTGGACGCTCTTAAGGAGCAGATTCGGATTGATGCAGGAATTGCAAGGACATATTTCGGCTGCTGATGCACGGTATGCGGTTCTTAAAAATGCATTCCTGCGGTCGATTTAAGTTCTGAGCCTGATTAAAATGCGGTAACTGAAAGGGAAAACTATGATAACTGTGCTTCTGTCCGTTTTTTGCCTCATTGCGGGTTATCTTCTCGGCAGCATAATGAGTGCGGTGAAGATTGCACGAAGCAAAAGCACGGATATCCATGCCTGCGGAAGCGGCAATGCAGGTTCAACAAATGTATTGAGAACCTTCGGCTGGAAATGGGGGCTTATCTGTTTGGCGAGCGACAGTGCGAAGGGTGCGGCAAGCGTCGGCGTGGGTTACGCCGCTGCGGCAATTGCTCCGGCACTGTTTTCGAATTATGTCATGCCCGAAAATCTGAGCGGAATACTCGGCTGCATAGGGCTGTTGGGTGCGATACTCGGGCATTTGCTGCCTGTTTTTTATGAGTTCCGCGGAGGGAAATGCGTTGCGGTCGCGCTTGGCGGTCTGCTTGTGCTGTCCCCTGTTCAGCTGCTCATTGCTGTTGGTTGTGCGGTTATTCTTATTGCAATAACAAAAATGGTTTCCGTAGGCTCTGTTGTCGGCACGATAATCGCGACTGCCCTTGTGATTTACCGCAACCGGGGCAATATTCCGCTGATGCTCATTGCTGTTGTGATTGCCGCTGTTGTCATCACTGCTCACCTTCCGAATATCAGGCGAATTATGGAGGGCCGCGAGAGACGGCTCGAAAAAATCGAGTGGGAGAAACAGCGGACTGAAAAAGAAGAAACATGCGGCAGCCGTCAAAATGACCAAAACTCCGCAAACGAGTCCTGATAAGCTGCGCTTAATTGTGAACCCGAATGCCGCACTGATTAAACTTTGTCTGTTAAACCGATATTGAAACGCCGTTCCGAAAACGTAAGTCGGGCGGCTTTTTATTTTGAATACGATGCGAATGCATGGCGACGACGGCCTGCAAAACCATATTGAACTTGCAAAAAAACGAACTTTTTTATTCCAAGGCGCGGCGGCACGGTCGAACTGTGTGCACACCGCAAATAATGTATCATGAGGCCGATTCATGCAAATTATTGCACTCACGGGAAAAACATATTGAATATATTGCATGAACGTGATATAATTGTCATTCCGAAAAGGGCGATGAATCGGTACGGAGGAGAATCATTATGATAGATTACCATGTACACACGAATTATTCGGCAGATGCATCCGCAACAGTGACGGAGCAGCTTGAAGCCGCCGCCGAGCGCGGATTGAGTGAGATTTGCTTCACGGATCATGTTGATTTCGATAACGGCGATAAGTCAATGCCGCCATCGGATCTCGGTGCATTGCGAGAACAGCTTTTGCCTTACAACGGACTGTATAAAGGAGTGCGCATACGCCGCGGAGCGGAAGTTGCTCTGAACGACGGGAACTGCGCCGAAAAAGCACGGCAGTACATTGCGCCGCATGATCTCGATTTTGTTATCGGTTCAATACATGTTGTGGGCGGATTTGATGTTTACTATCCGGAATACTATATCGGAAAAACAAAACAGGATGCATACCTTTCCTACCTTCAGACGATTCTCACAGGTATTAAAACCTGCGATTACATGAACATACTCGGTCATTATGACTTCATTGCAAAGTATTCGCCGTATGAGGACAGGCGAATGACGCTTGATATTTCAAAGGAGCTTTTTGCGGAGATTTTTTCATATCTTGCAAAAAACGGAAAGGGAATTGAAATCAACACTTCGGCATGGTGGGATGATCCCTGCTGGGGTGAGGATGTATTAAAGCTTTATCGCGATCTCGGCGGTCAATATATAACAACCGGTTCCGATGCACACAGAAGCGACAGGGTCGCAAAGCGCATAAATGAGGCGGAGAAACTTGCAGCGGCGGCAGGCATTCCGCTGATTGCGACGTTTCAAAGAATGAAACCGATATTCCACCCGCTCGGAAGCATTTGATGCGAATACACTTAATCGCGCGGATGCCGGTTTGGGCAGCTTTCGTAAACAGCAGGGACTGATCCTTTGCTGCAGCGAATGACTCGGCTGATTTTTGAGTTCGGCTGAAAACAAAAACATATTGTTAAACCTGAAAGGATGCAAGTTGACAGAAAACGGTTCGCAACTGAATGAAAACCCGCCTGAAACACTGACGGTGCATTCCGCTCTTGAACGCTGCGTGGATTATATCGGCAGGGGTGATATTGATTTTATCTGCGCACTGGCGCGGGTCGATAAAGCGGAAGCATTTCAATCTCTCAAGGGTGCGATTTACTATGATCCCGAAAAGAGCTGTTTTGTTACGGCGGAGGAATACCTTTCCGGAAATATTATGAAAAAGCTTGCTGCCGCAAAATCGGTACTTGAGCAGCAGGCTGAAACCGCAAAAACGGCAGGGGATGAATCTAATACCCGAAAACAAATGCCGGATGATTGGGATTTTTCGGAAAATATCTCTGCGCTTGAGGTTGTGATGCCGCCCGTTGTGCAGCCGGGGCAGATAAAGGCGTCAATGGGCAGTCCGTGGATTCCCGCTTGGGTCTACCGTGATTTTATAATTGCTTTAATCGGTATCCGTTCCGCTTCCGGAAAGCCGAAAATCAGCGTTGAATACATTCGCGCCGCAAATCATTATATAATTCACGGAAAAAAGCATTTCACCGACTTTACGCGTGCAAAACTTACTTACGGCACGGAACGCATGAACGCTTTTGAGATTATAGAGCGAATGCTCAATTCGCGCGAAATTGCCGTTTACGATACATATATTCCTTACGGCAAGGAACAGCAGGTTCGCCGTGTCAACAAAGCCGAAACTCTGCTTGCGCAGGAGAGAGCGCGGCAGATTGCGGAAAGATTCTCATTCTGGCTCTTCAGGGATGAGCCGAGAAGAAGTCAATTGCTTAACTATTACAATGAGAACTTCTGTGCGATCCGTCCGCGGCATTTTGACGGCAGCAGAATGCTCCTTCCGGGCAAAGATCCGAACATTAAGCTGCAAAAGCATCAGCTGGATGCCGTGAAAAGAATCGTGCATTCAAAAAATATCCTGCTGGCGCATCAGGTCGGCGCGGGGAAAACCTATGTCATGGCGGCAGCGGCAATGGAAATGCGCCGGCTTGGCATTTCAAAACGCAATCTGTTTGTTGTTCCGAATAATATTCTCGAACAATGGCATTATGAGTTCACCCGGCTTTATCCTGCGGCGGAGGTCATTGTAATTGAACCGAAAAGTTTCACTCCCGCAAACAGGAACCGCGTTTTGAAACAGATTATTGAAAGCGACTGTGACGCGATAATCATGGGTTACGGCAGTTTTTCGCTTATCCCGCTTTCGCGCGGGGAGCGTGAACGCGAATTGAACGCACACCTTGCGCAAATTGCGGAGTCCATGCGCAGTGCAGTGTACAGCGATGCATATATCGTGCTGAACAGATTTGCGTCGCGCATTGAACACAGGCTGCAAAAGCTCTGGGAGGAGGAACAAACTCTTCCGAAGGGTGCTGTTTTTTTCGATGACCTCGGGATCGACACGATATTTGTTGACGAAGCGCATAATTTTAAAAACATCAGTATTGAAACCAAACACGGCAGTCTGCCGGGGCTGAACCCGAAGGGCTCGAAAAAGTGCGATGATTTGATGGCAAAACTCCGCTATATACAGCGCACGCATGACGGACGGGGTGCTGTTTTTGCAACAGGAACCCCGATCACAAACTCCGTTTCGGACATGTACACGATGCAGCGGTACCTCGGCTATGAACATATGGACGAGCTGAATCTGCTTGAGTTTGACAATTGGGTCAAAATGTTTTCCGAGGTTACGGAAGAATTCGAAGTTGAGGCGAACGGTATAGGCTATCGGCTGCGCCGCAGGCTCAGCAGGTACTATAACCTGCCCGAACTGTCACTGCTGTTTTCGGATATTGCGGATTTGTATTTTACTCCGGAAGATGATAAAAGGATTCCGCATAAGGTGAATTATATCAATTGTACCGTTCCGGCAAGCGAGTCCCTCAGAAAGTATATTGAGGAGCTTGCGGTGCGCGCAGAGGAGGTAAAGAGCGGCAGCGTTGCCCGAACGGAGGACAACATGCTGAAAATCACGACGGACGGCAGAAAAGCCGCTCTCGACATGCGTCTTGTTAACCCCGAGGAGCCTGATAATCCGAATTCAAAACTTAATACATGCGTTGAAAATGTGTTCAGAATCTGGAGTGAACGCGATAAACTGACCCAGCTTGTGTTCCTTGACCAAAGCACGCCGAAGGACGGTTTCAATCTTTACGACGATATAAAACAAAAGCTTATCCTGCGCGGTGTGCCCGCGGATGAAATTGCGTTCGTTCATGATGCTGTAAACGACGCGATGCGAACAACGCTTTTTAACAAAGTTCGCAAGGGACGCATACGTGTGCTTATCGGTTCAACTTTCAAACTCGGCATCGGTGCGAACGTTCAAAACAATCTGCTTGCGGTGCATCACCTTGATATTCCGTGGCGTCCGTCGGATGTTACCCAGCGTGAAGGCCGAATGCTGCGTCAGGGCAATCGAAATGACGAGGTAATGATATATCGCTACATCACAAACGGGAGCTTTGATGCTTATTCGTGGCAGCTTCTTGAAAACAAACAGCGATTTATATCTCAAATTGTAAACGGTGATTGCCCGAGCAGAAGCGGTGACGAGGTTGATGAAGTTGTGCTCACATACAGCGAAGTCAAGTCACTCGCCGTCGGAAACCCGCTCATAAAGCGAAAGATTGAGCTTGAAACGGAGCTTCAGCGCAAACTTGTTTTGAAATCAAAGCATGAGCGCGCAAGGACAGAAGCGGCGGAGCAGCTTTTGCAGCTGCCGGCAAAGAACAGCGAATTGCTGAAACTGCGCGACATTCTTCAAGAAGATATGCTTCTTGCGGAACAAAACACCGGCGAGGGGTTTTCAATGATGCTTGCGGGCGAGAATTATACACGGCGGCGCGATGCGGGCGAAAGGCTGATAGAGCTGCTTGCGGAACATGCATTTATACGTGAGGAAAAGCGAATCGGAACATATCGGGGGTTCAAACTCTTTCTTGCGAACGATATTTCGGGGGCAAGGCGAATCTTTCTGCTCAAGGGCAGTGGGACCTATCGTTCCGATTTAAGCGAAAGCGCGATGGGCATAATTGCAAGGCTTGATAACGTTGTTAACGGCCTTAAAACACGGCTTGAAGCTACACTCGGCAGCATAGAGCGTATGGAGCAGGACGAGGCGGAGCTGCGTTCGGAGTCTGAAAAACCGTTCCCGTTTGAAACGGAACTTACGGAACTGCGCCGTGAGCTGAAAAGGGTCAACGGCGAACTCGGAATGCTGTAAATTTGGATGATATATAAAATAACAGTCGGCTGATTGTTGATTACGGAGGAAAAAATGCAAAATCAGCACAATTATTCCGTTGATGATATAAAGGTAATGGAAGGCTTGGAGGCGGTTCGTGTCCGTCCGGGCATGTATATCGGCAGCACCGGAAGCAGGGGTCTGCACCATATGCTTTGGGAAATCGTTGATAATGCCGTTGATGAAGCGGCAAACGGGTTTGCAACGATCGTCAGCGTTACAATTAACAGGGATAATTCCGTGGTTGTTGAGGATAACGGCAGGGGAATCCCCGTAGGCATTCATGAAAAGCTGCATGTGTCCGGCGTTGAAGTTGTTTATACTCAACTCCATGCGGGCGGAAAATTCAACAACGATTCATACGGTTTCTCGGGCGGATTGCACGGTGTCGGTGCATCGGTTGTTAACGCGCTTTCCGAATACGTTGAGGTTGAAGTTGCAACGGGCGGAAAGCTGTATTCAATAAAATTCCACAGCTATGAAGATTCGGACGGCAACATGCATTCCGGAATTCCTGTCGCGCCGCTTGCCGAGGTCGGAAGGACGCGGCGGCAGGGCACGAGGGTAACATTTTTGCCGGACAAACGCGTTTTTGAAACGATTGAAATGAATTCCGAAGTCGTTGCAAAACGCCTGCGCGAGCTTGCGTACCTGAACAAAGGGGTAACGTTCAAATTCACCGACAACAGGCTGAAGGACGAAAATAAGAGCCGCGAGTACAAATACGACGGCGGCATTGTGGATTTTGTGTGCTATCTTAACAGTGAAAAAACCCCGCTGTATAAAGAACCGATATACTTCCGCGGAATGCGCGGCACGGGCAAAGATGCAATCATCGTTGAAATTGCAATGCAGCATAACGATGGCTATACCGAAAGCATCTTTTCATATGTCAACAATATTCCGACGACCGAGGGAGGTACGCATGAAACCGGATTTAAGTCCGCTCTGACCAAGGTCATGAACGATTATTGCCGTCGAACCGGAATCCTGAAGGAGAAGGATGCGCCGCTGCCGGGTGAGGATTTCCGCGAGGGACTCACGGCGGTCGTGTCGCTTAAAATGAGTTCGATTCAGTTTGAAGGGCAGACGAAAACAAAACTCGGCAATACCGAAGCGCGTACGGCGGTTGAAGCTATTGTTATGGACGAGTTGACACCGATACTTGAAAACCTTAAGAATTCGGATCTTGCCGCCGCAATTGCGGACAAAGCGGTGAAGGCGGCAAAAGCGCGTGAAGCTGCAAGAAAAGCAAAAACCATGGCGCGTGAAAAGTCCAAGCTTGAAAACGCACCTCTCGTCGGCAAGCTTTCAAGCTGCACGGGCAGAACACCGGAGCAAAACGAACTCTTCATCGTTGAAGGCGATTCGGCAGGCGGCAGCGCGAAGCAGGGCCGTGACAGACGGTTCCAGGCAATACTGCCGCTGCGCGGCAAACCGTTGAATGTTGAAAAAAGGCGCATTGAGCAGGTGCTTGAAAATGACGAATGCCGCTCCATCATAACCGCCCTCGGAACCGGCATAGGCGAGGATTTTGAGCTTAAAAACCTTAAGTATCATAAAATCATCATTCTCTCCGATGCCGATCAGGACGGTGCGCATATACGCGCTCTGCTTCTTACGTTCTTCTATCGCTACACAAAGGAACTGATAACGGGAGGGCATGTTTACATGGGTATGCCGCCTCTTTACAAGGTTCAAAAGGGAAACAATGTTACATATGCCTATGACGATGAAGAACTTGCCCGAATTACGAAAGGCATGAAGGGGTACACCTTGCAGCGGTATAAAGGCTTGGGTGAAATGAATCCGGAGCAGCTTTGGGAAACAACGCTTAACCCGGAGAACCGTTCACTTGTGCGGGTAACGATTGAAGACGCGGCGTATGTAGAACACCTTGTAACGCTTTTGATGGGAGACAAGGTTGCTCCCCGCAAGGAGTACATCACCGAACATGCGAATTTCAACCGCGTGGATTCTTTTGAAGACAAAATCGGTTGATGTTGAAGTTTAACACCGCTTCGGAGTACAACGCGATACACAATCAGATTGATTGGTGCAGCCTGCGGTCAATCAAAACCGAACAAAGAACAAAAGCATCCGAAAGCAGCGGAACTGCACGGATGCTTTTGGATATTTATCCGAAACAAAAAAACTAAACGATTTGAAAAATATAAAACTTCAGATAATCCGTCTCGGGTACATTCCAAAGAATCGGGTGATCAGGAGCCTGCTGACGCGCTTCGATTTGACGCAGTTGAACCCCTGCATCCTCTGCGGCATTGTGAAGCATCTTACGGAAAAGCTCATCGGTCATGAAATGCGAACATGAGCAGGTTGCAAGATAGCCGCCGCGCGGAAGGAGTTTCATTGCTTTTGCATTGATGGCTTTATAGCCCTTTACCGCACTGCCGATCGTATCCCGACTTTTGGTGAAGGCGGGCGGGTCGAGTATTATGTAATCATAACCGTGTTTGCGATTGGATTCCATATCGGTCAGAAGATCAAAGACATCGGCGCAAACGAAATCCATTCTGCCCGAAAGCCCGTTCAGCTCCGCATTTCTGCGCGTTTTTTGGATTGCATCCGCAGAAATATCAACGGCAGTGACATGCTTTGCACATGCAGCGGCGGCGTTCAGTGCGAATGCGCCCGTATGCGTGAAACAATCGAGAACCGTTTTGCCGGCAGCAATCTTTGCAGCGGCACGACGGTTATATTTCTGGTCAAGGAAAAAGCCCGTTTTTTGTCCGTTGATAACGTCGATTTCGTATTTGATGCCGTTTTCTTCAATCATTACCAATCCGCTGTCCGGTGCGGGAGGCAGGAGATCACAGCTGATAAAGCCCTTGTGCTGAGTCAGACCTTCCTTTTCGCGTATGGCGACATCGTTTCTTTCGCAAACGGCCCGAATATTAATGCCGAACTCTTTGAATACTTCAATAAACAGCGGAAACAGGCGGGACTTAAGCATTTCGGTGCCGAGGGAGAGAATTTGAAAAACAAGAACATCCCCGAAGCGGTCCACCGTCAGCCCGGGAAAACTGTCGGCTTCACCGAAAATAATTCGACAGCAGTCAAAATCGTTTCCCATGACCGTTTGGCGGTACTCAAGCGCGTAACGAATTCGCCTGCGGAAAAAGTCATCGTCAAACCTGTCGTTTGCATTGCGTGAAAAGATGCGAATGCGAATTTTGGAATTGTCATTTATGAACCCGGTTCCGATGAACCGATCCTTTTTTGTATAAACATCAACAAGCCCGCCGTTCGTATAATCACCGTCAACGGAAAGCACCTCCTCCGCATAAACCCACGGGTGCCCGCCTTTGAGTGCGCGTTCCGCCTTTTCGGATACTTTTGCTTTCGGATACATTCGCATTATTAACAAACCAACCTCTCTGCCGCATTCGGCAAAACTGTTTGTTGAATATAACACAATCGGGCGTGGATTTCAAGTGCGGTTTCAACTTGCCGTGCCTGCACAGCGAAAAAACGGTCGAAAGTGTTTGTTCTGCCTTGATTTGCGGCAGATGCGCCGCATCAGTCAGACAGTGTCGGTTCGAAAGGTTCAACGGCGGAGCAGCTTATCTCATATGCAGTGCGCATTTCCTCCGTTCCGTCTTCAAAAACTTTTTTATATTCGCGGCTTTGCAGCCTTCCGATAACGTGCATTCCGATGCCGACCTTCATATCCTGCAAATACCTTGCGTTTCGTCCCCAGGCGATACAGGGCAGATAGTCGGATTTGCCGTACCGTCTGTTGACTGCAAGCAGAACGTCCGCAATTTCACGCAAAAAAGGAGTCGTTCTGTATATTACGGGCTTACAGATGTATCCGAACAGTTCAACTTCGTTTTTGTATGCAAAAGCATCGGTTTCATCCGCCGAAGCAGGAATGAATTCACGTGCAAACACGGTGATGATAAGTCTGCTGCCTTTTTCAGTCTGTTGATTATAGGAACGTATCTGTCCGTGAACATGAAAATACATACCGTGTTCAACAGGGATGCCGCCGAGCAGTCGTTCGCTGACGGTGACAGGTATTTTGTCCTCGGCTCCGCTCAATCTTTGAACGGTGAGTACAAGCTTGAAAAAAGCCTCTCCGTAAATTGTATGACTGTATTCCGGGCCGTCCGTAACCCTGCCTGAAAGACTGATGCTGTTGTTTGTATCCGGCATATTGCCCTCCGTAAGTTCGCGTATTCACTGAATGAGTCCGTTTTTCAAAAACAAGGTAAACTTCCTTTGCTTTTTCCGAAAACGATACCGTACAGTGGCCTGTTTAAATTCTATTCGGCGAAATTCGAAATAGACTTGTTGATTTGGTTTCATGCGTATGATAGAATGGCACGAGAAAAGAACAGGACGGGAAGAAACGAAAAACATGAAACAGGATGAAACCTTTTTGCGGGAAATGAGGCATGTTATCGAGCGGCATATCGATTTGTATCCGAAATGTGAGCCGGACGACATAGTAAAGCTGCTTTATCAAAGCGAATTCGGCTGCGGGCATTTTGTGCGCAGCAAAGAGATTGCGGAGGAGTATCTGAAGAGGGAGTATGAAGCGTGTATGCTGACAACGAAAGCCGCCGCTGCCGGGGAACACCCTTTGACGGATGAAACAGGCGGGATGTTCGTTCGGGTGCACCTTGAACCTTTGGCACGGTACGGTATACCGCTCTCAAGGCTTGCGGAGCTTTTTGTGCGTTCATCGGAGGTTCGAACGGGTTCAACGGACGGAATGCTGAAAAAGCTCAGCTTGCTGAAAGAGATCTGCCGGCAGGGGAAAACTCCGTTTGACGAAGAAACGCTGTCGGCTTTTCTTAAGAAATACGTTGCGGCGGGCTGCCCGGCAATACATCACAGCGAGACTTACCGTCGGCTTTACCATCCCGCGTATCGCGTGATTTGCAGAGAATTCCTTCCCGAACTCTGCGATTGCGGCGCTGACGGATGATTTGCAGGCTCAGGGCTTAAATCTTAAGTCCGATACTCAAGTCCAAAACCTGAAATGGAGACAAGATTTAAACAAAAGGCACAGCCGAAACGCAATTGCGGGCGGCTGTACCTTTGTTTTTTTACAGAGAATGATACGGCAAAAGAAAGACTGATGAAAAACGATCAGATTTCAACATTGCCGTTGCCGGGGCGTGCGCAGGTGATTTCAAGATTGCCGTTGCGCTCACGAAGCTTGTCGATAAACTCTTTTTCTTTCCGCGCATCACGCAAAGTGATCTGGTAGGTGAGCTTGAACAGGCTGCCCATGTTGGTGGTCTTAACACGGATGAGCTCATGGCGGGAAGTGTATGTGCTGAAAATATCATTGAAAACTTCATCATAGATGAGACTTTCGGGAATGACAATTTTGAGGTCGCGCTCTGCGGAACCCGCTTTGCCGAAATTGATGCTTGCAAGCGCAATGTCAACCAAAATAACGAACACGGCAAGGATGACCGCAATTGCAATATAACCCATGCCCGTTGCAAGGCCGACAGCCATTGCGAGGAAGATACTTGTTATTTCACGCGCGGAAGCGGGGGCGGAACGGAAACGGACAAGGCTGAAAGCACCGGCAACAGCAATACCTGCGCCGAGCTGTCCGTTAACAAGGGCGATAATCGTTTGAACTATCATCGGCAGAAGCACAAGGGAGACCGAAAGGCTCTTGGAGGGACGATTTCTGTATCGACTGCAAACGGCGATGAGAACGCCCAATGCAAGAGAAACAAGCAGGCAAACAATAAACCCGCCTGCGGTCAGGGTGCTTGTGGTGGAGAAAATACTGTCGATAACGTTGTTAAGCATAGTGAAAAATCCTTTCGTTTATGGATGAAAACATTGGGCACGGAACGATACCGGATCGTTCAGCCGCAATGTGCAGCACCGCGTTTTTGAGAAAGAATGCGGTTAAGTTCGATGTTATACGCGGTTGCGTATTTTGAGAAGCTTGTCGGAAAGATCCTGTGTTCATCAAGGAGTGCGGCAAGCCAAAGCGGCAGAGTGTGCGGAGTTTTAAGCTCCATTATGCATTTGCCTGCGGGCAGAATGGGGTCGCCGTACGTGCCGCTTAACAGGTCGAGGTTGCGCGTTCTGTAGCGCAGATTTTCGTCGATTGTCAGTCTCAAATCCCCGACGCCGTTTTCCGCATAGGCAGTGCGTTCGCAAAATACTCCGAAAGACGGCCGAAGCTCCGGATAAAAGCGGAGCGCATAATCGATTTCACGCGCAATTTGCTTGTCGGGACAGGGCGCATCACCGCAGAGAAACTCCATTGCATCGGCATAGGGCATTTCGATTCGGCGCTTATACACAACACCTTTGTATTTCTTCTTAAGCTCAATAAAAGCGTTCGATTCTGCCGACGGAGTGCCGTAGCACCGCAAACGGAGCTTTTCCTTATAAATCGGATGCTCTATAGAGGCACGAATCAACCGCATGTCGGCAGTGTCAAAATAAATGCTGCTGACAGTGCTTTTTCCGTAAGAATCAACATGCATATGCTGCAAAAGCACGGGCAGCATTGCGGCGAACTGCTTGTCCGAAACAATATACTTTTTCTCAATACGGGTAAAAATGTTATCAATTTTAACCGTTTGCAATGTCACAACCTCCGTTTCTGCCGAAATGCACCGGATGCGGAGCACTTCAGAATAATCCCGCTCGGCACAACGGCGGAGCGGGCGGTGAGACCATTCTCGCATTACCAATATTATACCACTGAAACAGGGCGACCGAAAGACAAAAAGGGCTCTTTTAACGGCAAATATTGTATATAGTACTTTGAAAACGGTCAAACAATGCTTAATCGGGAAGATTGTCAACAAAAATTCATAATATATCGAGCCAGATTCCCATAGGCAATTTTGCGAATGTCCGCATCGCTCAAGCCCATGCGGCTCAGCTTGTTCGCAATCAACGGCAGTCCGCTGCTGTTTTCAAGCCCGTCGATATAGCGGTTCATGCCGTCAAAATCCGACCCGAGCGCAACGCAGTCGATTCCGCCGATTTCGATGAAATGCGCGATATGCCGTATCACATCGTCGAGTTCGGCAGTGCGTTCATCGGTCAATTGTCTGTAATAAAAATTGACGCCGATTACACCGCCTTGTTTTGAAATCGCGCGAATATGCTCATCTTTCATGCAGCGCGGGTGACTGCATAGGGCGCGTGCATTTGTGTGCGACGCAAACACGGGGCGTGCTGCAATGCCCAACACATCGTCAATGCCTGCATCCCCGAGGTGTGCAAGGTCAACAGCCATTCCGATTCGGCACATCTCTTCAACAACACGCTTTCCGAGGGCGGTCAAGCCCTTTTTGCTTCCGCGTTTTCCGGCCGGATAGGCAAGACTGTTAACGTCATTCCAAGTCAGCGTCATTGCGCGCACTCCGAGACGATACAGCATTCGAAGGTTTTCAACGCTGCCTTCGACAGCCTCACCGCCTTCAACGGTCAACACTGTTGCAATTTTGTCCTGAGTTACGTCAAAATCACGGGAGAACGGCACAAAACACGGATTTGATTCAAGCATTCGATAATAGGAATCTATCATGTTAAGGCATTGACTCAGCGGGTTCTGCTTCAGCAGCATATCGATCCATGCGGCAAAGAACTGAAGCTTCACTCCGCCCGCTGCCATGTTCCGAAGGCTCATGCTCTGATGCCCGGAGACGGTTTGAATATCATAATCATAGTATGTCATCCCGTATAAAAAATCACAATGCGCATCCGCAAACGGCAGCTTGTTTGAAGCACTGTTCTCTTGCGGCAGAATTTGTTCGACCATGTTAATCCTTCCAATCTGCAGCTCCGCATGCCGCGGAGGCCGACCGTATCACAATATTATAACACAAAACGAATAAAAATGCATTCGATAAAAAAGCGCGGCGAGTTGTTGAGAACAGATAATTTCTTCTGCGGAAGATAATTACCGGACGGAGATGCGGAGTATGATATAAAATACCGAAAAAAGTCACAATTTATTTTCAAATGGAGTCGAAAACCTATTGTAAAGAGCAAACCGCAATTGGTATAATAAGGTGTGGAGTTCGGAGGAGCTCTGCAAGGTGCTTTTGTATATTAACCGGAGGTGACGCAAATGAAATGCAGAAATTGTGGCCACGATAATCCCGAGTATTCCGAAGTATGCGAGAATTGCGCAGTTTCACTGCGCTCGGAGCCGCAGCGCGATGATGATACCCCGTCTTGGGGTTTCGTTGACGAGAACAAGGATATCAGGTTTTCTTTCGGAGGGCGAAATGCCGCGCAAAACAATAATCCCGCGGACATGAACCCAAACACTGACAGCGATCTTGATGAGCTTGAAAGACAGTTCACATGCGACGTCGGTGATTGGAACGAAGTTCAGAGACGTCCGAACGCAAGCCGACAGAACAATAACCGCCAAAACGCTGCCGCTGCGCAGAGAAATGACAGAACAAGCAGCCCGAACGGAGCAGAACGGGCGAACCGCAGCAGCGCGCAGAATACACAGGGCGCATTCGCCGGTGACAGACTTCCGTGGGATAACGATTCTGCAAACGCACGCAGGCAGCAGCCCCGCACGGAAAGGCAGTCAAACCCGGATGACGAATATGATTCCGATGATTTCGAGGATGCGGATGCATACGACGGCCGCGAACGCGGGAACAAGCGCGCGAAGAAGCAGCGCGGAAAGGGCAGAGATTCGATTGATATTCAAGATGATTTCGACACTGCCCGCACGAGTGCCGATTACGGAGCAAAGCGGGGCAGACGCGATGATTCATATGATGAATTTGAAGACGTGAACCGCAGAAGCGATCGCAAACGCGGAAAAGGCGGTGCGTCCGGTCTGCGTATTGCAATAATTGTGCTTGCTGTTGTGGCCGTAATTGCGGCCGGCGTGCTTGCATACACCCTTTTGAACGGCAGCAGCATCGGCGGCGAAAAAACAAACAGCGTTATCGTCAACCCCAACAATCCGGACAGCTACTATATCACTGTTTATGCAAAAGCCGGTTCTGTCCTTGTTTATGAGGACAGCACAGGTGCACATACCGAACAGCAGGTTCCCGAAAAAGGATATGTAACTTTCAATGTTGCATCCAACCGCCTGCGCCCGATAACACCCATTGAGGGCGAAAGCTGCGACATTTACCCCTCGGTAAGTCTCAAAAATGAGGACGGAACGCTGACAAAGCTGGAGATTCCGCGCATAACGCTCAGAGTTCCGACGCTTAATGCATCCTTCGAAACGGCTGAAGACATAACGAGCGACAACGGCGTTATAGAAATCAAAGGGCATGTTGACTTGACCCAGACAGATCTTCAGAACAATCTGCCTGTTGTCACAATCAACAACGAAACCGTGCAGCCCGCGCCCGACGGCAGCTTTGCTTACACAACAAAGCTCGACAAGGGCGAATACGAGATCGTCGGTGAAATCAAGCTCGGCGGATACATGATCATGCGCCGAACCTTCAAGGCAACCGTCAGCAAACAGCTGACCGCATCCGACATAATTTCAATACCCGAGGAAGTTGATACCCGAGTTCTGAATGTTGAAACTTCAATTGAACTCACCGGTACCGTTCCCGCAGGAGCTGTGCTTCAGGTTGTTCCCAAGGATGCGGAATGCACCGTTAAGGATCAGCCCACAGTTGACGAAAACGGGAACTTCAGGTTTTCCGTAAACCTTCCCACCGCCGCAAAGTGCTATGAGCTCCAGCTCACCGCAACCCTTGCGGACGGAACGGTTTACACGCGTCCGTTCTTTGTGGAACGTCCGCCGGTGTTTAACGAATATGTTCCCACCGTTTGGAGAGGTGATTACAGCGAGATGTCAAAACCCATCCATATCACCGACCTTCGCGGGTTTGTAATTGAGGGAACTGTTGCAGAGATTACCTATGATGACGATTATCTCGTTGCAACGTTTACCCTTAACGATGGACATACGATCAGCATTGAGTATCACGATCACTATTCTGCCGCACGCCAGCATCCCATTGAAGCGGGCAAGCAGTACAAACTCTACGGATTCTCAAAGGGCGTGGACGAAAGCGGTATGCTCCGGATGTATATTTGGTTCGTGAGTGACTGATCAGATGTTCAGATAAGTTTGAAAACAAAATAACCTGCGCGGCGGCTGCTTAACGGCAGCCGCTGCGTCGATACTGCAGCACATCGCCAAACGGTGCAGCTTTCAAGAAAACGCATGGAGAAATAAGATGAAAATCTGGGCAAGAGTTCGAAAAAACAACAAAACAACGGAACAGGATGTCGTTGAAATTCCGCAGAAGGACGCTTCCGAAGTGGAGAACTGGCACGAAGCTCTTTGCGAGTTGTGCTCGAAATTAAACCTTTCACGCCCTGTGATTCTTGATAAGCATGTCAATGAGCTGCTCCGCTTTTCACACACCGTGTTCCGCCCGGATGATTTTATGGAACAGGTAACGTTTGACAGGCTGGAGGTTGAATTGTTTTAGCGGCGGTTCATTGCACCCCGAAACGTTGAGAACAGGAAGTGTTTTTCAATCGTAAAAACGAAAATAAACGAATGCTCGGTGATTACTCCGAAAAGGGCAAACGACCCGTGATGTGCGCAAAGCATGCATCGCGGGTTGTTTTGTTTTCGGCAGCAGTGTTCAAAACCTGTAACTGTTTATCGGTAATATTCATATTTTATAGCAAGCCGTGTACAAGCCCGACATTGGAGCCGCCGGCGAAGCAAAACAATAAGAAAGGAGCATCTCGGCAGTGCGGGAGCGAACGGTACTGCGCTGCAATGATGTGGTGAATGATATGAGAAATGATAACGGAAGCAGGGGAAACGGCTTTCAGCCTTTTAATCCGCCGAACAGAGGAAGACAGCAGGGAGGCATGAGGCAAAGCAATTTCGGCAGCGAGCAAAACATGGGTTATGATAACAGCATGCAGTTTGCAGGTAATGCGTGCGGTTTCCCGCCTTGCAGTGGCTGCCGCTGTGAATGTACATATTACGGTGCAACGGGCCCGACGGGAGCAACAGGTCCGACGGGCGCAATCGGAACAACCGGCGCGACCGGTGCAGCGGGTGCAACGGGAGCGACAGGCGCAACGGGAGCAACAGGAGCGACAGGCGCAACAGGTCCGCAGGGAATCAGAGGCATTGACGGTGCAACGGGTCCGACAGGTCCGCAGGGTATCAGAGGCGTAGACGGAGCAACAGGGGCAACAGGCCCGACCGGTGCAACGGGGGCAACAGGCCCGACAGGCCCGACCGGTGCAGCGGGAGCAGCGGGGGCAACAGGCCCGACCGGTGCAGCAGGAGCAACAGGGGCAACAGGCCCGACCGGAGCAACAGGCCCGACAGGCGCAACGGGAGCAACAGGAGCAACGGGTCCGACAGGCGCAACGGGAGCAACCGGAGCAACAGGTCCGACAGGCCCGACCGGAGCAACAGGGGCAACAGGCCCGACAGGTCCTGCAGGCGCAGCTGGTGCAACGGGAGAAACAGGCGCAGCAGGAGCAACGGGAGAAACAGGTGCAACGGGAGCAACCGGAGCAACCGGTGCAACAGGCCCGACCGGTGCAGCGGGAGCAGCGGGAGAAACAGGGGCAACAGGCCCGACAGGAGCAACAGGCCCGACAGGCCCGACAGGCGCAGCAGGAGCAGCGGGAGAAACAGGTGCAACGGGAGCAACAGGTCCGACAGGCGCAGCAGGAGCAGCGGGAGAAACAGGTGCAGCGGGAGCAACAGGTCCGACAGGCCCGACAGGCCCGACAGGCCCGACAGGCCCTGCTGCCGAACCTGCCCGGTCGGCAGCGTTGATGTCTGCAGTTCAACCGACAGGAGAAGGAACGACTGTACCGAATGGGGGAGTGCTGCCGTTGACAAACCTTCGCAGCAGCGGTGAAGAACTCAGTGCGGATGCGGCAAATAATGCGGTGCGTTCCAATGATGAAAAACTGTATCATATTGTATGGAACGTAAATGCGGCGGAAGAGCAGGGATCCGGAGCTTCGGGTGATATTGTGATTGCACTTGAATCGCTTACCGGGGATGTGTATGGTTATTCTTCGGCAAGCACGACCGCAGCCGGCGGAAATCCTGTGTCCGTTTCAGGCTCGGCCTATGGGCGGATTCCCGCAGGAACGGAGCTTGTGCTTCGAAACAGAAGCGGAAGAACCATAGCGCTGCATGCGGCCGCAACTCCCAACGGCGACTATGCAGGCGGGATCACGGTGATTAAAGCATAGATAATGCGGCAGTGAACGAGCCGGGAATGTGCCTTCGAAAAAGAGAAGGTGCAGGTAAACTCCGCCTGCCGCGTGCGGGCGGAGCAGGCTTTCCGCAAAACAGAATCGTGAAAACAGGGGGAGCGATATGGAAGGTTATAAAGTGTGTGTTTATGCAATTGCAAAGGATGAAGCGAAATTTGCCGCGCGCTGGGCTGAGTCGATGAGTGAGGCGGATGCTGTATATGTTCTTGACACAGGGTCAAGCGATGATACTGTAAAAATACTTCAGGCGCACGGGGTAAACGTTCGGAGTGAAATAATAACCCCATGGCGGTTCGATACGGCGCGGAACAGGTCGCTTGAACTTGTGCCGGAGGATGCCGACATCTGTGTTTGTACGGATATCGATGAGGTTCTGCATCCGGGATGGCGCAAAGCGGCAGAAAAAGCGTGGTCAAGCGGCGCGGATATGCTGCGCTATCGTTATACGTGGAATTTCAACGAGGACGGAAGCGAAGGTACGGTGTTCTATATAGATAAGATACATGCACGGCATGGTTTCAAATGGGTAAACCCTGTACATGAGGTTCTTGAATATGAGGGAGAAGGCAGTTTCAGACATATCATTGCAGAAGGCATTCAGCTTGATCATCTTGCCGATGCATCAAAATCACGCGCACAATACCTGCCTCTGCTGGAAATGAGTGTGCGGGAAAATCCGGAAAACGACAGAAATATGCATTATCTCGGCAGAGAATACATGTTTTACGGCAGATGGAACGATTGTATTGCGACCTTAAAGAGGCACCTTGAAATGAAATCCGCTGTCTGGCGGGATGAGCGGAGCGCATCGATGCGCTTTATTGCACGTGCCTGCACGGCACTGAATGATATTGCGGAAGCGGAAAGCTGGCTCTATCGCGCAGCGGCGGAAGCACCGTACCTACGCGAACCGTGGATCGAACTCGCGGGCAATGCATATGCACGGCAGGATTTTGAAGGTACGCTGTATTTTGCACTTAAAGCACTGGCAATTGAAACCCGCCCGAAAACATACATAACGGAACCCGCAGCATGGGGTGCCGCTCCGTATGATTATGCTTCTCTGGGGTATTTTTATACGGGCAGAAAAAAAGAAGCACTGATAATGGCCGAGAAAGCCGTTGAAAAAGAACCGCAGAACGAAAGATTAAAAGCAAACAGAGATATTATTGCACAACTTTCGGAAACGCTTTGATTCGTTATTTTTGTCGGAGAGGCTCGATTCGAACCTTTCCGACAAAAAATGAATCGGCAAGCATTTTGATAACAACTTATCCTACAGCAGGAGCAGGATTATAACAGCCGGCAATATATAATGCAGCTAACCGATCAATTCAGGTTGCATGTTCGGCGGATTTGCGCTATAATAATATTGTTATGCGAAATGATTCGCCTAAACACGGAGACGTATCGAAGTGGTCATAACGGGACTGACTCGAAATCAGTTGATCCGCAAGGGTCCGTGGGTTCGAATCCCACCGTCTCCGCCAGAAATCACGCCAGTAGTCGGTTTTTCCGGCTGCTGGCTTTTCTTTTTCAATTTTGCGCAAAGCCCAAGCCATTGAGCATTGCGTCTGGAATCCAGATGTGCGTAAATGTTCGCCGTAGCCCCGAAGTCGCTGTGACCAAGCCATTCCTGAATCTGCTTCATCGGAACGCCGTTGGCGAGAAGCAGCGAGGCGCAGCTATGTCTCAAATCGTGATAGCGCACTCTGCGCAATCCGTGTTCCTCCAGAAGCTTCGGGAATCCGCAGGAAACATAATTAGGCTTGATGATATCTCCGATTTCATTGATACACACATAGCCCGTGTAATCTTTCACATAGGATCGCCCGCATAAACGCCGGTTTTCCTCCTGTTCTGCTTTAAGCTCCAGAAGCCGTTCCTTTACGAAAGGAACCAGTGGCAGCGTTCTCATGCTGGACTTATTTTTCGTCCGATCTTCTGCGACCGTAATACGCTTTCCATCAAGGGCAACGGTTGTAAGTGTATGCCGGATGGTGATTGTGTCGCGCTCAAAGTCGATGGCATCCCATTTCATACCGAGGGTCTCGCTGCGCCGCATCCCATAGAAAGCACCAAAGAGAATGGGGATTTCAAGTTTGGTGCCTTTGGAGATTTCAAAAAGCCTGTTCACTTCATCGGCATCGTAAAAGTTTGCCATAAAACGCTCCTTCTTTGGTCTTTCGATCTTATCGGCAGGATTACTGGAGATTAGGTCGAGCTTGACAGCATACTTCAACGCCTTGTGGATGTTTGCGTGATAATGAATAACCGAGGACGCGCTCACACGTTCCAGTTCCTTCAGGTAAAAATCCTGGATGTGTTTTGCCGACAGCTCCTGCAATGCAATCTGCCGTTCTCTGAAATACGGCACGATTACTTTTTTGACCATATTGGAGTATGAGGCGAAAGTTGTCACCGCCACGGAACTCTTTATTACCGTAAGCCATTGTTCCATGAAGTCTGCAAAAAGAACGTCTCCTGTAATCGGCACATCTTCCTGGAAACTGCGCCGCTGCTCCTGTAAGAACGCCTCGGCGCGTTTCTTGTTGCCTTTGACCGCAAGCCCTGTTGCGATCCACTTTGTTTTGCGGTTTCCGTGTGCGTCTGTGTAGTTTAGTACGGCATAAAAATAGCCCTTTTTCTCACGAAGGTGTCCTGCCACCATAATAAGATATCCTCCTCTCTTGTTGTGGGCAACACCTGCCGTTGACCTGAGAACAGTATAAATCATTCGAACTGATGCGGAAAGGATGCCGCCAATCGGATTTATTTCTCCATGCAGTCAACAGCCGATGCATAAGTAGGTAAAAAGATGTGCTTTGGGGATACGGTAGGCGCGACCTACTTTTATGCAGCAGATTTTGCCTTCTCGTATCAGTCGATACCCCGTTTTCGTGCTGACATCAAGTATCTGGCCCATCTGAACGATATCCATGACATCCGGATACTCTTTCAGCATTAGCTTGTAAGCATCACGCTGGGATAGCGTGGTAGTGGTTTCAGAGTTCATGTTTCGCACCTCCATTCCTATGCGTTGTTTTTGTAAATGACCGCACGATTTCTCTTGCGGTCTGCCTTCCCTTAGAACTTCATGGGAAGGGTCGAATGCTTGCGCCTGCCGTTGTAGATGCGGTAGAACAGGTTGACGTAGCGCTTTACGCCCCGCAGCTCCTTTTCCGCCTTGCCCGCCGCGTAGATAAACTTGGGCTCGTAGGCGCGGAGGCTGTAAATGAGCCGCTCCCGGTCGTACTCGCCGTGGTACAGCTCCACGAAATGGACGATTCCCTGAATGATTTCCGCTCTCAGGGAATCGGGATCGCCGCCCCAGGCTTCCAGCAGGATGGTGAGCGCTTCCTTATAAAGCTCCGCTCCGGCGCGCCTGAACTCCGCAAAGGCGGTGTTGATGCAGAGGATGCGACCCGACGCCTCCACCGCGCTCAAAGCCCACATGCAGCCCCGCTTCCTCGGTGGCGGCATAGAACTCGCCTGACGACTTATCCTCTCCGCAAAGATTGGCGCGGAGCCTGGCGCTGGGGGTAAGAGCCGCAGAATCGCCTGTCTGCATAGCAAACAGCAGCGCTTCATCAGCCTCTGTCATACCGTAGTACACCTTACAGAGGATCGGCAGGTCGTTGTTGCCGTTCATGTGCTTGCGCGCCACAATAGTATGTTGCCCGTCAAACACATAATAGTGACCGTCACGAAAGCTAACCTTCGGTTCGTTGGCGATACGCTCATTGAACCCGGCCACGATCTTTGCCACACGCTCGGTGTTCAGCTTGCGCTGGTATGCATCGGGAATCTCCAAATCCCGGCTGCTGACCTCCATCAGCTTGTAGAGTGTCTTAATGCTGTTCATTGTCTGTTTCTCCTTCCAATTTGAGAATGTATTGTTTTGGCTCCTGCATGATTTCAATGACCTGATCTTTGTAGTCCGGCTTTTCCAATAGACCGGGGAAGTTCGTAAAAAGCACGTCGCATGTCTCGACCATGTTCCGCGCCGTATAGCGCAGGCTTACCAGTGCCGAATCCTCCGTGACGCGCTTGGAGTCCTTCATATCCTCGTAGCTTTTGTCGATAGTCGCATAAACCTCTTGCTGGCGCTTTGTGCCGCTCCGGGCAGACTCCTTATCTGCTTTGGGCTTCTTTTCCGGGATCACCCTGAGCTGCTCCGCTTTTTCCCGGCGCTCCTCCGGGGATGCGCGGGCGACAGCCGCCACATCGGTTTCTCTGGGCTTAAACTTTCCGAGCAACAGGTCATTCTTGATGCCCGGAAGCACTTCTTCAGCGGCATTGACGCCTTTGGCGTATAGGTCTGCCCGCATAACATAGCTCTCGCTCGTTTTTGTATCCTCAGCTATTTGAGCACGTGTCATGTGTGAAGAAATCAACGGTTCGTTTTGAACCGTTGATTTTACCTGCCCACTTTTACGGTCTCCGCCGTGTGCTTTTTTCTCAGCGTCATACCGTTCGCCTATGAGATATTTCTTCTGCTGGGGCGTAAGGTTGCGCCGCCCAAGCTGGTTCTTGCAAATCCAGGAAAGGGCTTCGTATTTATTGTTGAAGTTCTTTTCATGGACACGAAACTCGATGCCCGGATGCTTCTGCGCGATGCGGTAGCGGTTGTGACCGTCCACAATCGTGTTGTTCCACACGATGAGGGGCATGAGCACCAGCCCTTCCTCCAAGATGTTTTCTTCCAGCTGAGAAAGCTCGTCCTCGGTCAGCGGCGGGCATTTTGCCTCAAATTCAGGGTCTATGGTCAATACGGGATTCATTACGGAGCCTCCATTTCTTCGGGGACGTACAGCCCGAGGGCTTCCTCGATGGCTTCCCCGATCTCGTCCATCTGCTGCCGGGTCATCCTGCCCATGTACTTCTTCACGCGCCGCTTGTCGATGGTCTTGATCTGCTCCAGCAGCACCATGCCGGGAACATCCAACCCGTGGATACGCTCCGCATAGTAGTGGGTGGGCTGGGACGGCTTCTTGCCCGCCTTGGACGTGATGGGTGCGATGATAAGCGTGGGGCAGTAGTAGTTGCCGGTGTTGTTCTGCAACACTACGACTGGGCGTGTGCCGCCCTGCTCCGAGCCGATATACGGGTCGAGGTTGGCGAGGTACACATCGCCCCTGCGGTAAATCCAGTTTTCCTTCATGCGGTATCTCCGTTCCTTTCTTTCGTTTCTTTCGATATTCCTCAAAGCGAGAAAGCAGGTCATGTCCGGATATCTCTCGCTGTTGTATCTGTCCTGTGCGTTCATATTGCGTCTCCTTGTCTTTTGTCATTTTGGTTTTTCGGGTATGTCCGCTCTCTATTTGTCCTCGACGCCCCGAGAGCAGGGAGAACATCAGGCGGCGGTGTGCTGCACCGCTCCATAGGAATCTAACCTCCCCGCCTTCATTGTGGCCGGGCCGCGAATTACGGAAGTATCATTGTCCCCAACACCTGTCATCGCCTCCACCGGGAGCAGCCCGGCTTTTATCGTGTAAGTTTTATCGCTCGCTCATTTCTGAGGTCGTGGCGCACTCACGAAAGCGGCTCAGGGGTTCAGCCCATAGTGTTGGGAATGTGCCTGATGCCTGGATATTCAGTTTTCAAGGTTCGCTGAGCCGTAAGGCTCTGAGAAAACTGAATCTCCGTATCCCTTGCGGTGAGATTTGTCCTCTCACCTTTCAATGGACATTTTTTTGCCCTTTGTCAGGTATCACGCAAAATATATTTTTGCTTTTTTGCGGATCAGCGCGATTGCGTCATGCACGCTTTGCCTGGTCATGCCGTGCTCCGCAGCATATGCGGACTGGTTTTTCCCCTCGATGAGGCATTCCCGAAAGATCGAACGCTGGCTGTCCGTCAGCGTTTTGCAGAATGCGTCTGTGAGTTCTGCCGTGAGCACCTCGGAGTCGATGCGCTGCCGCGTATCCAACAGCCACGCGGACTCGTCCATGCTTCCACCGTCGCGGATGGTATCAAGGCTCAGAACCGGCCCGATGGTCTGCTGTTTTGCGTACTCCCGGCGCATCTGCTTTTCCTGACGGAGCAGCAGCCGCATCACCTCAAGGCTGACCTCCGTTTCCTCGCCGGTGGCCTTGATTCTGGCGAAATATCTCTTTCTTCCGTTTTCCTCGATTGCCCAAAGGTCGTAATCGAACTCCTTTAATGTTTTCATGCCGTGATCTCCTTTGAATTTTTGAATTTGGGTGAAATCAAAAATTCGGAGCTCACGGGTAGCGGCAGATGTATTGTTCAAAGCGGCGTTTCATGGAAAAAGTCCTTTCCCGAGCCAAGCCGGGAAAGGACTCTCAACGCCGTACAAAGAAATCGGGCAGCAAAAAAGCGCCGTCAAAGCAGACCGAACCCATTTGCTGGTTCAGTCTGACTTTGTACGGCGCTTGGCAGTCTCCTCAGAACGAATCTGATTCTCTCCGCTTGCTCGATTAAAAGTCGGTTTTTGTATTCAGTTTATCGTTTCTGCCTCGGTTTTCCGGAAAGCAGGCGGCAGACGGCCTGTTTCGCCTTCATCCTGCGGAAGCAGCCCAGATTGATGGGATACTCCGACTTGCATTTTCGGCAGTAGACCATTTTGTGTCCCGCTGCGTCGGAGAACACCTTCTCCACCAGAAAGCTGCAAAAGGGGCAGTGGATCTCCCGGAGGGTCAGCGCGGCGGATTGCCTGCGGGAATCGGACAGCCTGCGTGACACATCCGGCGAGAGCTTACGGGGAGCGTTTGCTTTTCTCATCCTGCGCCACCGCCCTGTCCCAGCCCCATTTCCTCCGTGATGTACTCTGCCAGCGGGCGGTAACACAGACAGCCCAGCTCCCGCAGCCGAATGAGGAATGCGGAGAAGGACACGGTGCCAGCTCATCTTCAAACTGCAATTCTCTGATGAAATCGTCCATCAGTTCCGTAGTAAATCCCAAAGGGCAGCAATCACCAAGCTTGGGAATGATGTGCTTTTCAACTACTGTGCTATACTTGATATATGTTGATTCTTTCGCCTTGCTTTTCTTTGCGTGAAGCCACCCCATACAATAGGCGGAAAACAGATTTGGAGTCCTGGATGTTGGCAAGGAATTTCCGCTTGCTAATGCCGCTTTGCACTTTTCTGCTTTTTCTTTGGCCTCACGATATGTTTTTCCATAGCAGTATCCATACTTGATTTTTCCGGATAGTTCGCGCCCTTTGCTATAGCGGGCTTCCCAGCGTCCATCCCGCCGTCTGAAGATATTTTCACCCTTTGCCATTTTGTAATTCCTCCTTGTGCTGTGATCATATGGGTGTGGATCTTATTTTAAATCCATCCAGACTGCCGGATTGACTGCGCTAAACTTTCAAATCAAGGTATTTCTTCGACAAACATTGCCGTGCGCTGATAAAATCACACTTTTTCTTCCATTTCCTTGTTGAGGCAGTTGCATTCCGACGTGCAATATGCTATAATGTTTCATGGAGGGACAGAGCGTTTCAACTGTGGTCGGCAAGTTGGAGGTTCATTCTCGGAAAAAAGGATGACTGCCTCTTTTACCTTCGATACTACTATTCTGCAAATTGCCGCACTTATGCATACGAGGAGCATCTCCAATGTTTCCAGGAGCTGTTTGCAGCGATGGAGCAGACTTTCAAACCAGAAGCCAATGTTAACATGCTGCTTCATCAGGTTTTTGACACGATGCTGTCTTTTGCCGCAAGAGTCCTTGGCGGTGAGATGCCGGATGATGATGCGACCACACAGTGGGCATTTGAACAGATATACAGCTTTGTTGTACCTAACGTTCGTGAAGAGCTTTTGATCCCATCTGGCTCAACACCGACCTGACGGTGCAGCTTTAGAGATTAAAAGTGAAGGGATGTGGGATATATGGCGACAACAGCGACCGGCTGTTTGGCAGAGGAGCGCTCCGCAGATGTGATTATTCAGGTAGCAAAACCTGTACTGCGGCAAAAGAAGCTGTACCTGATAACGAAGCGTGTTTTTGACATAGTATGCTCTTTTTTGGGCCTGCTGATTCTGGCAATCCCGATGATGATCATTGCATTGATCATCACCATAGACTCGCCGGGCGCCCCGATTTTTAAGCAGGAGCGGCTCGGTATCAATGGAAAGCCTTTTATGATCTATAAATTCAGATCCATGCGCCTTGATGCAGAGGAAAACGGTCCTCAGTGGGCGGATGAACAGGATCCAAGATGCACACACTTCGGCCAAATCCTCCGGCGCACTCGGCTGGACGAGCTTCCCCAGCTCTATAATATCCTACGCGGCGACATGAGCTTCGTTGGCCCGCGACCGGAGCGTGCCTATTTCTACAGAGAATTTGAGAAATATATTCCAGACTTCTCCAACCGCCTGCTGGTCACACCGGGGCTGACCGGGTATGCGCAGGTAAACGGCGGATACTCACTGAAGCCGGAAGAAAAGATTATCTACGATATGGAATACATTGAACGCCAATCCATCGCCCTTGACATCAAATGCCTCTTAAAGACTGTACATATCGTTTTTTCTAATGAGGGAGCCAGGTGATATTGGTGCGTTAGGGTCCTTAAACCGGAACAAGAAACAAGTAAGAGAGATTGTGAAAAAATGAAACGTGACATCCTTTTCCTCTGCCAGTTTTTCTATCCAGAATACAATTCCTCCGCAACGCTCCCTTTTGATACTGCCAGTTATTTGGCGCAAAACGGATACTCTGTCGGTGCCTTGTGCGGCTACCCAAGGGAATATAACACCAGCGGTGAGGTTCCAGTTAGAGAGATGAAGGATGGCGTTTCCATTCACCGGCTTCACTATATGCAGCTCAGCCGACACAGTAAGATTGGAAGACTGATCAACTATTTTTCTTTTACATTCTCGGTCTTGCTCCATATTTTCGAAATTAAGGACTACCAAGCGGTCATTGTCTATTCGAATCCACCGGTACTTCCTATTGCTGCAATTTTGGCCAATAGACTCTTTAAAACGAGAATCATTTTCGTGTCCTACGATGTTTATCCGGAAGTTGCCTACGCCTCGGGCAGTCTGAGAGAAGGAAGCACCGTTTCAAGCGTGATGCAGCGAATCAATAGAAGCCTCTTCCAACGCGCTGAATCCGTCGTTGCATTGACCGATGAGATGCGGGAATACCTTCTTGATCATCGACCTGAGCTTTCCGCAGACCGCATTGTCACCATCTCCAATTGGGCGCATGAAGCAACAGCTGGCAGCAAGTCCACAGCACGGGCTGAACTGGGATATACAGATGAGGACTTTATCGTTGCCTACTTTGGCAATATCGGTATCTGTCAGGATGAAACAGCCTTGATTCAGGCGATGGATCAATTGGCAGATTACAAGAATATCAAATTTTTAATTGCCGGGCACGGAAACAAAATGCCATCAGTCCGACAGGCGGCAGAACGGCTTCCCAATGTCAGAATCTGCGATTTTCTCACCGGAACTGCTTTTGAGCATGCGGTCGCTGCCAGTTCCTGTGGCATTGTCAGTCTCGAACAGGGGCTGACCGGTATGTGCGCCCCCAGTAAATATTATAGCTATCTGCAGGGCGGTTTGCCAATTCTGGCTGTTGCGGAACAGAACTCCTACTTATCAAAGGAAGCCTTGCATTCTGAAATTGGGCTATGTTCAGATGTGGGAAATGGTGTGCAGCTCACCCAGAATATCTTGCAATTGTATCAGAACCCGGAACTGGGCAAAAAAATGTCCGGCAATGCAGTGAGACTATACACGGAAAGGTATGCAAAGGGCATCGGCTTGAACAAGTATGTCGCCTTGCTCAAGAACGTATTACGCACGGCAACTAAGGAATTGCTTTTCATGAAATACATATTCATTAACTCTGTCTATGGATTTGGAAGTACAGGCAGAATTATCGCAGATAAATGTGAACAGCTCAAAAACGAGGGCCATGAATGTGCTGCCGCATATGGAAGAACATGTGCAGATAACGGCGCGGCACAATTGATTCGAATCGGCACGAAGCCGGATTATCTGTTTCACGCAGGAATTACGCGCTTATTCGATTTGAATGGATACGGCTCCAGAGCGGCAACACAGCGATTGCTTTCGCAAATCGAGCATTTTCAGCCAGATGTGATTTGGCTGCACAACCTGCATGGCTACTATTTAAATATTGAACTGCTCTTCAAATGGTTGAAGGAGCATTCTCAAATCAAAATCCTTTGGACGCTTCACGATTGCTGGGCATTTACCGGACACTGTGTTCATTTCAGCGCCGCCAAATGTGACCGCTGGAAATCCGGCTGCGGAGATTGTCCACAGCTGAAGGCATATCCCAAAACATATGGGGCGGATCACACGCAGAGGAACTACCGGCAGAAACAGGCGTGCTTTACTGGCCTTGCGAACTTGACGATCATTGTTCCATCGGAGTGGTTGGCCCGGACAGTGAAGCAAAGCTTCTTAAAAGAGTACCCTGTTGAAGTAGTACACAATCAGATCGATAAAAGCCTGTTCAAGCCAACACCGAGTGATTTCCGAGAACAATACGGATTGGACGGGAAAACAGTTATTTTGGGTGTAGCCAGCGTTTGGGATAAGGAGAAAGGACTGCTCGATTTTTGCCGGCTGCGGGAAAAGCTGGACAGCCGGTTTGCAATCGTCTTGGTAGGCGTGACGGATAAGCAAAAAAGCAGGCTCTTGCCGGGCATCCTGGCCCTGCCCCGTACAGCCAGTCCCAGAGAGTTGGCCGAAATCTACAGTGCGGCAGACGTGTTCGTCAATCCTACGCATCAGGATACATACCCGACGGTGAACTTGGAGGCCAGAGCCTGTGGGACACCAGTCATAACCTATGATGTCGGCGGCAGCCCTGAGAGTGCAGGCGGAAGGTATATTGTAAAAGAAAATGATATTGACGGGCTGGCAGAGCAAATTTACAAACTGACGGAACGAGAAGCGGTGAAGCGATCTGTATGATTATTTTAGGACCATTGTTCCCAGAGGAACGGGAACAGGAAATTATATCCGCGTCAAAACGAGGCGTCTCCAATGCGGCGAATAACTTTCAATGGAATTTAATCAAGGGAATCCATGCGAATACAGATGAACCGCTGATTGTTATCAATGCCTTACCGGTTGGAACATGGCCTAAAAACTTCAAAATCTTTCGCCTAAAAGATACAGACTGGTCCTGTGGGAGCATAGTCGGCCATGAGGTCGGCTGTTGGAATATCCCGCTCGTAAAACAATTCATACGAATGAGGAAGGTACGAGCGTGGCTGAAGAAGTATCCATGTGAATCAGAACTCCTGATTTTCACAGCATATCTTCCGTTTTTGTGGGCTGTCAACAAACTGAAGCCCGAATACAAAGTAACGGCAGTGATTACGGATATTCCCGAGTTTTATGATATGCACCAGGTTTCTGCATTCAGGAGACTCTTGCGGAGAATCCACTGCAAAGTTGTTTATCACTTTATGGCAAGGATAGATCGTTTCATCCTCCTGACGGAACAAATGGCTGTGCCTTTGCATGTGGGCAATCGCCCATACCTCGTGATGGAGGGAATGTGCGGGGATGTTGCAGATGAACCACCGGCTTCAAAGTCACAGCCGTTTTCCATGCTATATACAGGACGGTTGAACCGGCGCTATGGCCTTGAATTACTCTTTCAAGCGATGAAGGAATTGCAGGATTCTGATATTGAATTGTGGCTGTGCGGCTCCGGTGAAATGGAGGAAGAAATTCGTGCGTATGCTGCGCAGGATTCCCGTATTCGCTTCTTCGGCTTTTTACCGCATGAGGAAGCGGTGCAGTTGCAGAAGCAAGCAACCGTGCTTGTTAACCCCAGAACCAATCAGGGCGAATACACGAAGTACAGCTTTCCTTCCAAGACCATGGAGTATATGGCATCGGGGCGTCCGGTCATGATGTTTCGCCTGGACGGGATACCCGGAGAGTATGATCCATTCTTAACATATATTCCAGAGGAGAGTGCTGTTTCCATTCGGGACACAGTGGAATCTCTCAGAAAATTAAGTCCATCAGAGCTGGATGAGATGGGTGCGAGAGGAAGAGAGTTTGTGCTGAAAAATAAAAATCGAAATGTGCAAATGCGACGGGTCCTGGACTTCATTCATAAGGAGCAAAGCAACGCATGACAATTGTACCTCTGTTCCTGCTGACGCTCGGCGCGATCAATTGGGGATATGCATATCCGCTGGTGTTCCTGTTTGTAGCTCTGCTGCGGCAGCGAATGCTGGGCAGAGAAATCTATTTTAACTTCTTGTATGCGCCAGGCTTTTGGCTGCTGCTGTCTGCAGGCATGACATATGCCTTGATTGGAATGCGGACGATCTCAGGTGTGTACCACCACGGAGTCCTGCCAGTCGTCGCATTCGCGATCGGTTGGCTCATCGCTGAAGGAAGTTCTGATAAACAAATCCGAGATGGCATTTTGGCGCTGGCAGCCGGATTTGGAACTTATGCGACCTTGAATATGCTGGTCAACATCGGAAATAACCGATACCGCTTGATCGATTTCTGGACAGGTACATATCGAGCTGCAACGGGATCCGGCGCACTAAATACGTTGCCGATCTCAGTTGCCCCCTATGCGGTGAAGTTCGAGAAAAGGCTCCCGGTAAAGATCATGTTCCTTGCGTTGTTTTTTGCCACAATTCAGTACATGTTCATGCTGGGAACACGAACACAATTTGCAATTCTTCTGCTGATCGTGATTCTTGCCGCACTGCAATTCGCATACAGCGAGCAGGGCATTGCCGGAGTTTTGAAATGTATTGGAATCATGGCTGTTATCAGCCTGATTGCGTTTCTGCTCTACCATTTCAATGTCTTGTCCATAAGGGATTATATCCTGAGTACAAATCTGGCGGCGCGCTATGAGCGGCGGGCATCCTTAGAGAATGCAGATTCTTTCCGCTTTCAAAGCTTTTGGATTGGACTGCGTGAATTGATTCAGTACCCGATGGGCGGCCGAGCCAGTAAGATATATCGCCATAACATGTGGTTGGATGTTGGCAGAGTTTCAGGAATCATTCCATTTTGCTTGTTGCTGATTTATTCCGTTAAAAACTTCGCCAATGTGACGGTGATATGGAAGAGCAAACAAATCCTTCCGTCACTGCGATACCTTCTTCTGTTCTTGTATATCGGCGCATATGTCAATTGCTTTGTTGAACCAATTTGGGAAGGTGCATTGAACTTCTTCCTCGCTCTGTGCGTAGTGGATGGAATGGTCAGTGCAATGATTAGGAGATTAGAGAATGACCCCGATCCAGAAGAAAGTGTTCCAGATACTTCAAATCTTCACGCAGATCTGTGATCAGCTGCAGTTGAAATACTTCTTAGTATGTGGCAGTGCGCTGGGGGCGGTTAAGTATGGCGGTTTTGTCCCTTGGGATGATGATGTCGATGTCGCGCTATTCCGCAATGATTATGAACGCTTCTGCAAGGAAGCTCCGGCTTTGCTTCCGGAACAGCTCTTCCTTCAAAACTTTCAATCAGATCCTGCGTTTCCTGCAATCTACAGCAAGCTGAGGAATTCAGAAACGACCTGCATTGAGGAAAGCGTCGCGGCACTTCCAATCAACCATGGAATCAGCATTGACATTTTCCCCCTGGATGGTTACCCGACAGATAAAAAAGAGCAGGAACGACTGGAACGCAAGAAAGTCTGGTTTGTCAGAAAGCTATCCATTCCCTGCGTTCGTCCTGAGCGATGGAAAGAAGCGGTTGTGAATCCGCTGCGAGCTTTGGGCTTTGGTAAAAATACCGCACAAACTGCTGCGGCCTATACAGCATTGATCTCTGCGTGGCCGGTAGAATCTTCGAATGTCATCGCAAACCACGGGAACTGGCAAGGCCGCTTGGAATACCACAGAAAAGAAATATATGGCGATGGCAGCTACGGCATATTCGAGGGGCTTCCGGTCCGGCTTCCGGAAGACTGTGATGCGTATCTGAAGCAGAAGTATGGTGACTATCGGAAAGATCCACCGTCAGACAGGCAAAAAAGCCATCACAGATACTTGAAATTAGATACCGAGCACCCATACACGGAATACTTGGGATTTTAGGGCACACGCCCTGAAGAATATAGCAAAATCAAAAATAAAGGAAGGTTATGGAATGAAAAGAAAGACACCAGTCAAACTGATAGGCTATTTGTTATGCGTTGCACTTTTGTGTGGCCTGTTGGCCGGGTGTGGCAATGACAAAGTGCAAGAAGAACAGAATGATAATGCTTCTGCAGATACGATTCCAGAAGATGTAGTCGTTCATACAGGCTACGGTGATCTGCATTATCCGGATCGTTGGCAGGAGTATGTTACCATTCGCCAGGAGCAGAACGGAAACACGATTGCGGTTACCTTTGAAACCAAGAGCGGAGAAGAAACCTATGAATTGTTCAAGGTTTTAATTGGTGATGACAGCAGTGAGGTTGTCGGCAGCCTGACGGATGACACAGGGACCCAGCGAAATGTTTATCTGCATGTAGATGAACTGCCTGCCGACTCTGGCTTGGAAGAGACAGAGCAGACACGCTTCTACGCAATGCAGGAGGACTTAAATTATCTAATCGATAATTTAAAATAAATGTAAGGAGAAACTGACATGGCAAGAGAAACGATGAAAAGGTATCTGTCGATGTGCTTTGTCGTCGTCATGCTGCTGACAACACTGCTGCCTGTTGGCGCGTATGCGGCAGATGACTTGGCAATTGAGGATACCACCACAAACTACGAAGAACCTGTTGCTTCTGAACTCGAGGATGTCTCCATTGAACTGGAAGACCAGAAATCGGAGCAGGCGGATGACACATCTGCCGTCACTGAGATTTCAGACTATGCGACATTCCTTTCCTGCTTCAATGTTCTGGAAGGCTATGCCCAGACCTATGCGGAAGAAAATGCTGGTGAGGATGCCAATGCGCTGATCATCAACTATATCCGTACAGGTGTGGAGCGGTACACCTCCGGCACTTGGGAAATGGTCTGCGGCAAGGAGAATACTGCCTTCACCGCCTACGTTTCCGAGCAGGATACCGCTAATAACACTTCGGCCTCTGCGCTGAAGAACATCAACAACTTCACATTGCCCAATGGCAATAAAGTTGACCTTGGTCATGTGTTTGGCGCAATGGATGTGGCCAATTACGCCAAGATGCAGGGCATGACGGATGCTGTTGTTCAGGCTCGTGCCGACATGGGCAGTTGGGCCGGTGACATTACGGATCTGATGTACTGCGCCGAAAACGTGGATATTGCTGACAAGGTAGATACAACGGAGACTGACGTCGATACGCTTGCTGCCAACATTCGCGCAAGATACCTCGGCGTGGATTACGGCACGCTCAACAATGTAGAACACTCCTTCACCGATACGGACCTCTATGGCGACATGGATGCGTTCTATCTCACAACGGAGATGAACCGCGGCGGTGTGGCTCTGAGCACGATTATCGAGAACTACTTCACCGCAGGGCTTACAGATACAAGCCGCGCTTCCTACTTCCTGACCAACCGCCTGAGCGGCATGGTCACTAAGGACGGTATCCGGAGCAAGGTCCTGAGCACATATACCGGGAATACCCTGATCGGTGCGCTGGAGAGCTCCTATTCTCTGACCGACCTTTCCAACTATGAGACGCTGCGTAAAGCGTGCTGCTACGCCTTTGCAGATTATCTCTTTGATCTTGCGGGTGACCCGAACGGTACCGACCCGGTCGACCCCGATCCGGATCCCGAACCCGACCCGGAGCCGGATGACGCATACTACTCTGTGTTCTCTTCGGATACAACGACAGTAGCTCCCGGCGTGACGCAGACGATCAACTATGCGCTGACCAAGGACGACAAGCAGATCGTTTACTACATTGCGACCGCTGATATTTCCCGCGATGATGTGAGCATCTTTGCAAACTATCATGCCAACGATCCCTCGCAGGGCTGGGCCATGTCCCGCGTATCCGACCAGATGGCGGCGGCCCAGAAGCGACACTCCGATCCGTCCGACACTGCGAACTATGTGGAGCACTACAATGCTGTGGTCGGCGTCAATGCAGACTTCTACAACATGACTACCGGCGCTCCCAGCGGTGCTCTGGTCATGGAGGGTGTCGAATATCACAGTGTCGCCTCTGAAAACTTCTTTGCGATTCTGAAGGATGGCACCGCCATGATTGGCAGTCCCAGCGACTACGCAGCTTATCAGGCTCAGATCCAGGAGGCTGTCGGCGGCAGCGTTTATCTGGTCAAGGACGGAGAGTCTGTTGTGGACAGTTCTGCCGACTACTATAACAGACGTCATTCCCGCACCTGTGTGGGTATCACCGCTGAGGGCAAGGTCGTCCTGATGGTGCTGGACGGTCGTCAGGAACCCTTCTCCGCCGGCGGCAGTGCGGAAGAACTGGCACAGATCATGCTGGACGCAGGCTGCGTGACCGCAATCAATCTGGACGGCGGCGGTTCCACTACCTTCGTAGCGAAGCAGGAAGGCAGCGATACGCTCACGGTCGTGAACCGTCCTTCGGATGGCTATGAGCGTTCCGTCAGCTCCTCTCTGATGGTGGTTTCCACGGCCCCCGTCTCCACGGAGTTTGATCATGCCCTGATCACCTCCGCCTATGATTACTTGACGAGCGGCGCCACCGTTCGCCTGGTCGCTTCCGGTGTCAGTGTATCCGGCAGCGCGGCGGAACTCCCTGCTGATATCACATGGAAGTCTGCGGATGAAACCATTGGTACCGTTTCTGAAGATGGTGTCTTCACCGCCGTCAAAAAGGGCAGCGTGGAGATCCAACTCCTGTCCGGTGATACGGTGATCGGCAGCAAGACGCTTACCGTGGTCGAGCCGAATGGTCTGAAATTCTCCAAAACGAGCATCAACGCCATTTACGGTGATTCGGTGCGACTTCCCCTGGTTGCAACATACAATGAAAATCCTGTCGCCGTGTGCGCAGGCGATATTACATTTGAACTGAGCAACGATGCAGCGGGCGTCGTTGAAGCTGCAAACAATGGCTTCGCCTTTACCGGCAGTGAGGCGTCCGGTCTGCGCAATGTGACCATCACGGCCATGATCACGCGGGACTACTCCATCAGCGCTGCGATCAAGGTTGCTATGTACAGCGCCAATCAGGCAATCTTCGACTTTGACAACGCTACGAGCGGCGACAGAACCTTCGCATGGACGAGAGATGTCTCCAACGCGGAATATATCCCCGGCGGCGACGACGAGATAGACCGCTATCACGTAATCGATCCCAGCCAGCCTATGAACGTCACCTACGTCTTCGGACTTGACATGATGACGATCAATGTGCCTGAAAAGCTGGAGCCGCTTCTGGCCATGGTAGCCGGCGGCGACATCTCCGGCATCACGGCATGGGATCTGCTGCTCCAGCTGGCGGAGCGTGTCAGCTCTAAAACCGAAGTGACGGTGACTTTCCAGTTTGACCAGAATGTCACTGTGGACATTTCCAACCTGACGGTGTTGAATGATTACTTCCGTCTAACATCCGCATCCTTGGACGAAAACAATCTGCTTACTGTGAAGTGCAACTTCATAAAGCAGAGTCAGGCCATCGATCCCGATACAGCCAACCCCATCTGCATCCTCAGCGGCTTGCAGTTGTCCGCCAAGGACGGCGCACAGTGGGATGCGGACCAGTGCCTGAGTATCGAGAACTCCGGTTCGGTTGGCTACGACATCTATCTGGGCGCAAACGCGCTCTACAACATGGCGAATCAGACCTCCTTCCAGGAGCAGTATGGGATCTATCCCTATGAGGAGCCGGAGAATACCACGCATCCCTGCGGCGGTCATTTCTACTGCGAATCGTATAAGGAGTTCACGGATCGTTTCATCCTGGACAACGGCTCCTGGTCCGGCTGGAAAACGGTCAACGGTACATCCTACTACTTCGTCGAAAACAATGCCTTGAAGGGCATTCACAAGGTCCCCGGCCTCAACGATGAAAGCAACGAGTATTTCTATCAGTTCAATGAGACGACCGGCGCTTGTGAAGGCAAGGTCACTGGGCTGATTGAAGTTGATGGCGCATGGTATTACGCCATCAACGGCGTAGCCAAGTCCGGTTGGTGGAACCTGACGGATGCAGATGGCAACAACGGTTATTACTACTTTGACCCCGACACTTTCCAGGGGCTGAATGGTGAGAACAGCAGCTTCTTCCCCAATGTGACCTATCAATTTGAAAACGGCAAGTTGGTGAAGGGCGCATGGTTGGCCACTGACCACGGTAAGCGCTACTATTATGGCCCCGGCTTTGTTCAGGGCAAGTGGTACACCATTGAAGGCAATCTGTATTTCTTCAATCAGGACGGTTATCGCTATGAGGGCCTCCGGTATGTAAAACTGCGCGATAACCATGATGACCCGATTTATTGGTACGACTTTGGAGAAGACGGCATCTGCCATGGCGTATATCAGCACACAGGACTCTTCTACCTTAACGGAAATACGTATTATACCATCAACGGTATGGTCTGCAACGGCCTGTATCTGGCAGAAGACGGATACTACTATTATTTCGGAAGCGTAGACTACACGGCAGTGAAGAACACCCGTCATTGGGTTTCTTACCCCAATGATACTGGCTTTGCACCGGCATTCTACAGCTTTGATGAAGATGGCCGCATGATCATTGATACGCCCGATCCCTCGAAGGATGGCATTGTGAATGAGGACGGCGAACTGTATTACTATGTCAACGGCGTCCGCTTCTACGCTGGCCTGATTCAGATTGACGGCGATTACTACTATGTAAACAGCTCCTGCAAGGTGGTCACAAACCAGCGCTACTGGGTGTCTAAGACCAATGATCTGCTGCCTGCTGGTTTCTACAACTTCGATGTGGACGGCAAAATGACCGATGCACCCATTCCGACACCTGACCCCGATCCGGATCCCAATCCTGATCCCGAGGTGAAGAACGGCATCGTCAACGAGGATGGCGAACTGTATTACTATGTCAACGGCGTCCGCTTCTACGCTGGCCTGATTCAGATTGACGGTGACTACTACTATGTGAACAGCTACTGCAAGGTCATCGTAAATCAGCGTTACTGGGTGTCTAAGACCAATGATCTGCTGACCGCTGGGTTCTACAACTTTGGTGCAGACGGCAAGATGACCGATGCACCCATTCCGACGCCTGACCCCGATCCGGATCCCAATCCTGATCCCGAAGTGAAGAACGGCATCGTCAGCGAGGACGGCGAGTTGTATTACTATGTGGACGGCGTCAAGACCTATGCTGGCCTGATTCAGATCGATGGTAACTACTACTATGTGAACAGCTACTGCAAGGTTATCACCAATCAGCGCTACTGGGTGTCTAAGACCAATGATCTGCTCCCCGCTGCATTCTACAACTTTGACGCGGAAGGCAAGATGACGGATGCGCCTATTCCGACGCCTGCCCCTGATCCGAACCCTGATCCTGATCCCGAGGTAAAGAACGGTATCGTCAGTGAGGACGGCGAGTTGTATTACTATGTGGACGGCGTCAAGACCTATGCTGGCCTGATCCAGATTGACGGCGATTACTACTATGTGAACAGCTACTGCAAGGTCATCACCAGTCAGCGCTACTGGGTATCTAAGACCAACGACCTGCTGCCTGCCACATTCTACACCTTTGGTGCAGACGGCAAGATGGTGAGATGACCGAATAAGCCATGGGGTATGGCGCTAAAAGTGCCATACCCCATGGAAGATACGATTACGAAAAGGAGTACACTTTGCTTGATCTTGTATTTATCTGGCTGAAAGAGCATTCCCTGATTGTGCTCTTACTGCTGGGAACTATTTTCAATGTGTTCTGGCTGTACAGGATGCGGCGGCAACTCCAAATGAAATGGTATGCCGTACTGATCCTTTCGGTATTGCATACTGCTATCGGCGTATGCAGTGTGAAAGTCTTTGCTTTTCTGGAAAGCGGCGACATAGGAAACATGAGCCTGTTTGGCGGTGTGTTTTTTATGCCGGCAGCCTACTGGCTGGAAGCCAAGCTTACCAAGCGGCCTTACTGCAAAGTGTGCGATGTGTTTACTCCGTGCATGCTTTTTACACTGATGTGTGCTCGGGTCAACTGCATCGTCTCCGGATGCTGCTCCGGCTTAGTTATACCTGGAACGCATGTTCACTTTCCCACGAGGGAACTTGAGATTATCTATTACATTGTGATGTTGATTCTGCTCGTTCCCAGAGTGAAAAAGAGCAAGAACCCCGGCAGCACTTATCCGCTTTATATGGCATCCTACGGAGTGTTCCGCTTTATTGATGAATTCTTCCGGACGTCCTCTACAGGGATGCTGTTCCACCTTTCTCATGTCTGGGCAGCCATCGCATTTGCGGCGGGACTCAGCATTTACATAGAAATAAACGCCAGAAATCATCAAAGAAAGAAGGTAATAAAGAAATGAAAAGCACATTAAAGCGATTCCTTTCGCTTATGCTCTGCATGTGCATGGTCATGGCACTGTTAACCAATGTGACCATGACAGCGTTTGCAGCAACCAGTGGAACAGTGACAGGCTTAGCCGACGAGAATATTGGTCTGAGCTTCAGGGGTACGGCAGATGATGCATGGTCGGCCAGCGGTACGCAGATCATCGGTAAGGCTCGGTCTACGTCTGGGTCAGGCTGCGGCGGTGGCAGTAACTACCGTTCTACGCTGACCATCACCAACAACAAGACCACAAAGGCGACGCTGTCCTTTGACTATACCGTCGTGGTAAGCGAAGGTACGATTCTGGTGAACAACACCACGACCACCGCAGCCGGCAGCTTCAGTCAGGAGCTTGCAGCCGGCGGCACCGTTGAGGTGGAGATCCAATCTGGCAGCACCAGCGCCGACACCAAGATCACCATGACCAACGTGAAGCTGGTATCCGACGTGACTGCCACAACGACCTTCCTGCCAGCTGAAAACGGCACTTATACAGTAAACGGAACACTCATTACCGAGGAATACAGCAGCACGCAGAGTTCTCTGAACGCCTATCAGGTGGCGGCGACACCGGCGGAGGGTTATCAGTTCATGGGCTGGTATAACCTGACCACAGGCAAATGCATCGCGACTGCGGCAACCACCGCCCTGAATATCGAAAGTGACTGCACCGTTACGGCGAAGTTCGCAAGTAAAACGGCTGCTCTCTTTGAAACCGGCGGACAGCCGTTTGATGATCTGAACAAGGCAGTTGCCTATGCACAGGCAAACAGCCAAACCAAGATTACGCTGGCTTCTGACGGCTCTATCAGCGGAAACTATACCATTCCGGCTGGAATCACCCTGCTGATCCCCTTCGATGAGGCCAAGACCTGCTATACCAGTACCCCGACGGCCATCACCTCCTCCACGGCTGCAACGCCCTTCCGGACACTGACCATGGCGGCGGGCAGCTCCCTTACCCTTGCAAACGGGGCGGCCATCAGTATCGGCGGCCAGTATTATGCCGCCTCCGGCGGTCAGCAGGGCCGCATCGTCGGGCCTTATGGCTACATCAAAATGGAATCCGGCAGCGCCATCACTGTGCAGTTCGGCGCAAGCCTGTACGCGTGGGGCTTCATCTCCGGCAGCGGCTCTGTCACCGTGGAGTCCGGCGGCTCTGTCTACGAGTGGTACCAGATTCTGGACTTCCGCGGCGGCTCGGCATCTTCTGAAATGGGCAACAAGGTGTTCCCCTTTAGCCAGTACGCCGTGCAGAATGTGGAGGTACCCCTGACCCTGCACGTCGGCGCCAGCGAGACGGTGTATACTGCGGTATACGCCATAGGGAAAATCAACCCCACCTCCATTCCCTTTATCGGCGACAATGGTATGTTCAAGCTGGTTTCCGGCAGCCTGACCAAAGCGTATGACGGCGCCACCGACCGCATCCATTATACCATCGACGGTGTGGCGGAGGTCAACAGCCTGAACCTGAAACTGGCAGGCATGAGCGTCAGCTCCAGCAGCTATGTCCTGCCGCTGACCAACAACATGACCATCGATTTGACCACCGGCAGCAAGCTGACCATCAACCAGACGGCGTCGCTGCTGCCCGGCGTACAGGCCAGCATCGCTGAGGGCGCCGAGCTGGTGGTGTCCAGCGGCAAGAGCATCTACATCTACGACGTGGATGAGTGGGGCGGCTACTGCGGCGCCGGTAACGTACAATACATGTCGGTAGTCGTTGCCCCCGGACGGACAGGTAAGCGTGCGCCTCTGGCGGATGTACAGGTGGACGTCAACGGTACACTGACCGCCATCGGCGGCATCTACACCACCGCCAGCGGCGCGGATATCTGCTCCAGCGCCGGTACTGGTGTTTATCAGCAGAATGGCAGACCCGGTACAGAGACGGTTACTTACCAGTATACGCAGAGCGGTTCTTCTGTAACCGCCCACGAGATCCCCATCACCGCCGCCAAGCTGCACAACCTCGACGGCACCTATACGGAAACCGCGACCACAAACGCTGGCGACACCATCAACTATGTCAACGGCGTTTGGGGCGGTGAGGAACCCGCTGAGCTGACGGTTACCTTTGAAGCCAACGGAACTGAGGAATACCCGGTCGAAGGTACGATGGCGGCTCAGACCGTAATGGCAAACACCGAAACGACGCTGAATGCAAACACCTTCACTCGTGAAGGCTACAACTTCACGGGTTGGAACACCGAAGCCGATGGCACCGGCACCTCCTATGCGGATGGTGCGACTGTTAATCTGACCGAGAACACCACTCTTTATGCCCAGTGGGAGGACAATCATTCTCTCACCAAGGTGATCAACAAGAAGGATGCTACCTGCACCGAGAACGGCTACACCGGCGATACGGTCTGCGCCATCTGCGGCAAAGAAATCACCAAGGGTGAGGCCATTCCCGCCAATGGTCACAGCTGGAATGAGGGCGAGATCACGACCTCTCCTACCTGTGAGAATGCCGGTGTCAAGACCTACACCTGCACAGTTTGCAATGCAACCAAGACCGAAGCAATCGATGCAACCGGGCATACCCCTGTTGAAGTTGCGGAACAGCCCGCTACCTGCACCGAGGCTGGTCATACAGCCGGTACGAAGTGCTCCGTTTGTGATGCGATTCTCTCCGGTATGGAAGAGATCCCTGCGACCGGCCACACAGAAGTAATCGATGCAGCAAAGGCTCCGACCTGCACGGAGACTGGCCTGACGGAAGGCAAGCATTGCTCTGTCTGCAACGAAGTTCTTGTTGCGCAGGAAGTGATCCCGGCTACTGGTCACAAGCCGGAGATTCGCAATGCGGTCGAAGCAACGCTTACGACACCCGGTTACACCGGCGACACCTACTGCTCTGTCTGCAATGAACTGCTGAATCAAGGCGAGGAAATTCCTAAGACCGGCGCACACATCACCTGGATGATCGATGGCGAGGTCGCAGCAGAGGAAGATTATCTAAAGGGTACCATGCCTTCCTTCAAGGGCAGCACGGATAAGGCTCCTGACGAGAACTATCGCTACACCTTCGTCGGTTGGAACCCGGAGGTCGTGGTTGCTGAAGAGGATGCCACTTATACGGCACAGTACTCTGCAACTGCCCGTGTGTTCTACACCATCACCTTCAATGCCAACGGCGGCGAAGGCAGTATGGAGCCTCAGCGCTTTGAAGTCGGTGTGGACACTGCCTTGAATACCAACGCCTTTACCCGTGAGAACTACAATTTCATCGGCTGGAATACTGCCGCAGATGGCAGCGGAGCCACCTATGCCGATGAGGGCGCAATTCTTGAACTGACCGGAGATATGACTCTGTATGCACAGTGGCAGTTCTGGAACGGCTGGTTTACGGATGTGAACGGCAAGCAGTACTACAAGGACGGCGAACTGCAGAAGACCGGCTGGACGGTCATCGACGGCAATACCTACTATCTGGATACCGAAACCGGATATGCGGCTACCGGAATCACGACACTGGTCCCCGATGGAGCAACGGAAGAAGCCCGCTGCGTCTTTGATGCGGAAGGCGTATTCCAGAGCGACGTTACCGGTGTTTACAGCGTCGGAGCGGACACCTATTGGCTCAACAGCGGCATCATCGAAGAAGAAGCCGGTTTGAAGCGCGTTGTCAAGGAGAACGGCGAGGTCAACTATTATTACTTCGCAGTCCAGAAGAATCTGGAGGAGCGTGAGGGCCTGACCCTCTCGGCTGCAGTAAAGAGTACTATGCTGGACGGCAAGGATTGCTGGCTCCACAAGACCAATGGCCTTGCGCTTCCTGAGTGGGGCTACTACTTCGATGAAAACGGCGTCATTCTGCACGACGAGGACACCGGCAAGAACGGGATCCTGAATGATGGCGAAGACCTCTTCTACTATGTCGACGGCATCAAGGCTCCTGCAGGCATGATCAAGATCGGTGACGATTACTACTATGCCAACAGCAAGGGCCAGCTGATCGTGAACCAGACCTACTACTGCTCCAGAACGAACGGCCTGATGCCAGAAGGAATCTATGCCTTTGACGCAGAGGGCAAGCTCATTCAGGGCGCAACGGACAAGAATGGCATCGTAAAGGACGATGACGGCGTGCTTCGTTACTATGTCAACGGCAAGGTAACCTATGTCGGCCTGATTGAAATTGACGGTGACTTCTACTATGTCCGCAACAACGGCGAGGTCGTGACCAATTGCGTATATTGGATCACTTGGACGCACGGCCTGATGGAAGCCGGTTACTACACGTTCGATGAAAACGGAAAGCTGACCGGCACTCCGAAGAATGGCATCATCGAGGAAGATGGCGTTCTGCATTACTATGTCAATGGAACACTGACCTATGCGGGCCTCATCAAAATTGGCGATGATTACTACTATGTGAATTCCAAGTGTGAAGTGGTACGCGATTGCGATTACTACATTTCCTGGACGCATGACCTGATGCCCCAGGGCAGATATCACTTCGACGCAGATGGCAAACTGACAGGTAGCGTCGCACCTCTGAAGAACGGAATCTACGAGGAAGATGGAAGCCTGTACTTCTATCGGAACGGCGAACGTGCTTATGCCGGCCTGATCCAGATCGATGGCGACTACTACTATGTGCGTTCCACTTGTGAGGTTGTCCATGACTGCAGCTACTATGTGTATTGGACACACGGCCTGATGCCGGAGGGATATTACAACTTTGACAGTGCTGGCCGAATGATTCTGGACAGCGAAACCGAGTAAATACACTGGAACCGCCGGGGCGCACCTTGGCGCCTCGGCGGTTCTCTTTAATCACACAACATCGGAGATGAGAAGAATGAAAGTGCTGTTTGTCAATTTGGTATATGGGATCGGAAGCACTGGAAAAATCATCGCTGATATCATGAACCTGCTGAAAAAGTATGGCAATGATGTAAAGGCTTTATACGGTACGGGAGCATGCTCCGACAATGCGGACACAGTGAAGGTGTCTGGAAAGCTGGAGTATTACTTTCACAACGCAGTATCACGATTCACAGACCACGCGGGTCTATATTCCTGGGCGGCGACCAGAAAGATGATCCGAGAAATCAGAGCGTTTCAGCCTGATCTTATCCACCTGCACACGCTGCACGGCTTCTATGTGAATTACGAGATGCTGTTCCGCTTTTTGAAGGAAGCGAATATCCCCGTCGTTTGGACTTTGCATGATTGCTGGACTTTTACTGGACATTGCACACATTTCTCGCAAGTCAAGTGTATACAATGGCAGACCGAGTGCCGGGACTGCAAATTGCTGTACCGGTATCCGCAATGCTATTGGAAGGGCGATGTAAGGCGCAACTTCCTTCGCAAGAAGGCTGCCTTTACCGGTGTAAAAAATCTGACTATCACCACACCCTCGCAGTGGCTTGCAGATCAGGTTTCCCGGTCGTTCCTACAGAATTATCCGATAACTGTTATCCCCAACGGAATTGACCGCATGATTTTCTCCCCACAGCCCAGCAGCTTGCGTGAAAAGTATCATCTGGAAGATAAGAAAATTGTCCTCGGGGTAGCAAATGCATGGAATGCACGCAAGGGTCTGCCGGATTTGCTGACACTTGCTGACCGACTCGGTTCTGACTATCAGGTGGTTTTGATTGGCCTGATCGAAAAGCAACTGCCGGATATTCCTTCCGATGTGCTTGGGCTTTTACGCACGGCAAATCAAACAGAACTGGCGCAGTGGTACTCCGCTGCAGATGTGTTTGTGAACCCTACCTATGAGGAAACCTTTGGCTTGACTACGGTAGAGGCCCAGGCGTGCGGAACGCCGGTGGTGGTATATGAGACAGACGGTTGTCCTGAAACGGTAGCACCGGGAAATGGACGCTTGGTTCCGCAGGGCGATATACAGGCATTGGAGAATGCTGTGAGAGACGTGGCAGACAGCAACTGGCGTGCGGATCCTAAAAAAATGGCGCGTTTTGACAAAGACACGGTGTATCAGGGCTATGTTGAACTCTATGAAAATGTTTTGTCTACTTTGGGAAAAGGGCGTGTGATGGCTACATGAGAATTCTTTTTTGCAGCAATTACTTTACTCATCATCAAGTCCCCCTATCCGATGCCCTCTATGAATTGACAAATCACAACTATTGCTTCGTGGCGTATAAAGAGATGGATACGGAGCGAAAGAATCTCGGGTGGGGAAATGATTTGGCGCGTCCATATACCTGTTCGGCATCAGATCAGGAGGTCCAGAAGCAGTTAAGTAATCTGGATGTTTTGATAGCCGGTTCCTTTCCGGAGCGTCAGACAAAGGAATACGGTAAAAAGGCCAAATTGTTTTTCCGATATTCCGAGCGAATCTTAAAGACAGGAAATCCGCTTCTCAAATATCCAAAACGTTTTTTCCACTGGCACGCTTGCAATCCGCCGTGGCGAAAGGCGTATATGCTCTGTGCCAGCGCCTATACTGCGGGGGATTATGCAAAATTCGGCCTTTTCCGCGGTCGGTGCTATAAATGGGGCTATTTCCCGGAGACGATACGGTATCCCAGCATTGATGACTTGATCGACCGCAAAGCAAAAGCAACCATTTTGTGGTGTGGACGCTTCTTGGGCTGGAAGCATCCCGACGATGTGATCGAGGTTGCAAGGAGACTCCATGATGCAGGATGCTGCTTCAAAATCGAGATGATCGGTACCGGTGAGATGGAGCAGCAGCTCAAGCGACAGGCTTCGGAAGCTGGACTTCTGGATGAAAATGTACAGTTCCTTGGCGCCATGTCTCCGGAAGCCGTGCGCCGTCATATGGAAAGCGCAGGCATCTGCTTATTCACAAGTGACCGCCAAGAGGGCTGGGGCGCTGTGTTAAACGAGGCCATGAACAGCGGCTGTGCGGTGGTTGCCAGCGATGCAGCTGGGGCAACCCCTTACCTCGTAAATGACGGCGTGAATGGAAGCGTTTATCACTCCGGCAATATTCAGGAGCTTTATGAAAAGGTACGACGGCTTCTTGAAAATACGACGATGCAGTATAGCTTTGGAAAAGCGGCGTACCAGACGATCACAGAATTGTGGAATGCGGAGGTTGCGGCAAAGCGATTTTTGCAGCTATCGCAGACCCTTTTGAACGGTACAGATGCTTCCGGCTTGTTTGCGAACGGTCCATGCAGCCCCGCAAAGCCGCTGCGGGAGGACTGGTATCAAAGATGAAGTTAAAGACTATCAAACAACGAATTGTGATTTACCTTGTCAATCATACTCTGGCGGGAACCCGGTTCTTCTCTGCCAAGAGGAATCTTCTTCGTTCCATCGGCTATGAGATCGGAGAAAATACCAAAATTGTCGGGCCGATCCATAATACAGGGACGCTCCGCATTGGTGCGAATTGTTGGATCGGATGCAATCTCACTGTCCATGGAAATGGGACGGTGACGATTGGAGATAACTGCGATATTGCTCCGGACGTCACCTTCCTGACAGGTGGACACCAGATGGGCGACCACAAAAGGCGGGCTGGAAAAGGCGAATCCTATCATATTACAGTGGGCAGCGGCGTATGGATCGGTGGTCGAGTTACCCTCCTATTGAATACAAGCATCGGAGATGGAAGCATGATTGCGGCCTGTGCCTGTGTTTCCACGGATGTGCCGGCGGATACGCTGGTGGCAGGTATCCCAGCCAAAGTGATGAAGGAGTTTGAAGATTTTGCTGCAGTCGCTCAGAAAGAATAAAGTTGTTAAAAATGCCGGGTGGATCATCGGCGGCAAAGTGACGAACAAGCTACTGGCCTTTGTCGTTGGTATTTTTGCGGCGCGCTATCTTGGCCCGAGCAATTACGGCCTGATCAATTACGCGGCGGCATACGCGACATTCTTTGCCTCGCTCTGTACGCTTGGCATCAACAGCGTGATCGTCAAGAACTTTGTGGATCATCCAGATCAGCAGGGCGAAACAATTGGAACGACACTGCTGCTGCGGGCTATCTCAAGCCTGCTGTCTGCGCTGGCAATCATCGGTATTGTCAGTATCGTGGACAGAGGAGAACGTCTCACCGTTGTGGTTGTAGCGCTGTACAGCATTGGCCTTGTTTTTCAGGTGTTTGATACCCTCAACTACTGGTTTCAGGCCAGGCTCCAGTCCAAGTATTCCGCCATTGCCGAACTCGTCTCGTATGCGGCAATGTCTGTGTACAAAATCATTTTGCTCGCACTTGGGAAAAGCGTGGAATGGTTCGCCGTTGCAAGTGCATTGGACTACATCGTACTCGCGGTGTTTTTGCTGATCGCTTATTTCAAAAATGGCGGTACAAGATTTCAGTACTCCCTGAAAAAGGCAAAGGAGCTTCTTCAAAGCAGCGGCAGCTTTATCATAGCCGGGCTGATGGTCTCCATCTATGCCTGCACGGACAAGCTGATGCTCAAGCAGATGCTTGGCGCAGATGCCGTTGGACATTATTCCCTTGCTTCGACGGTCAGCGTTTCATGGGTCTTTATTCTCTCTGCAATCATTGACTCCCTTTATCCGGAGATCGTGCAGAGCTTTCAGAAAGATCGCCTGCGCTATGAACGGAAGAACCGGCAGCTCTACGCAATTGTTTTTTATGTATCCCTGTTTGTATCCGCAATGATCTGCCTTGTTGCAAAGCCATTTATTTTGATTCTCTATGGAGAAACCTATTTACCGGCAGTCGGACCTCTGCGCATCGTGGTCTGGTACACCGCGTTTTCCTATCTCGGTGTTGCCAGAAACGCATGGATGGTATGTGAAAACAGACAGAAATATCTGAAATACCTGTATGTCAGTGCGGCTGCACTTAATGTTGTGCTGAACCTTGCGCTGATACCATCATGGGGAGCGTCCGGGGCTGCTGCGGCCTCGCTGATCACACAGGCTTCGACAACGATCCTGCTTCCGGCGCTGATTCGTCCCCTGCGTCCAAACACAAAGCTAATGCTGGATGCCGTACTTATGCGCGGCGTACTGCCTGAAAAACAAAGAAACCATACAAAGGAGTAAGACCAGATGATATCGTTCAAAGATAAAATACTGCTCATTACCGGTGGGACAGGCTCCTTTGGCAACGCTGTGCTGCGCCGCTTACTGACCACCGATATTGCAGAGATCCGCATTCTTTCACGGGATGAGAAGAAGCAGGATGATATGCGGCACACCTATCAGGAGCTGTATCCGCAGCACGCGGAGAAAATCAAGTTCTACATAGGTGATGTGCGGGATTACAATTCCATTCTGAATGCGTTCCGCGGTGTGGACTATGTATTTCATGCCGCAGCTTTGAAGCAGGTGCCCTCCTGCGAGTTCTATCCTATGGAAGCGGTCAAAACCAATGTGGTCGGTTCCGACAATGTGATTTCTGCCTGTGTGGCCAACCATGTGAAGAAGGCCATTTTCCTGTCCACGGATAAGGCGGCCTATCCCATCAACGCTATGGGCATGACGAAGGCTGTCATGGAGAAGAATGTGATTGCCCGGTCCAGACAGATGTTGCCTGGGGATCCTGTTCTGTGTTTGACGCGGTATGGCAACGTCATGGCCTCCCGTGGCTCGGTCATTCCGCTGTTCTGCGACCGAATCGACGAGGGAAAGCATCTGACAATCACGAATCCCAATATGACCCGTTTTATGATGACGCTCAGCGATGCCGTAGACCTTGTGCTTTATGCCTTTGAGCATGGCGAACAGGGTGACCTGTTCGTGCAGAAGGCCCCTGCCGCGACCATTGAGACGCTGGCACAGGCTGTGTTGGAGCTGAAGCATTCCAACCTTGGCACGACGATTATCGGAACGCGGCATGGCGAAAAGCTCTTTGAGGTGCTGGTCACTGCAGAGGAAATGATGCGGGCGGAAGACCTGCCCGGCTTCTTCCGCATTCCGGCAGATAATCGGGATCTGAACTATGACAACTATTTCAGCAAGGGAAATCCGGAGTTTGGCAAAATCGAGCAGTATACCTCCCACAACACCCACCGGCTGGATGTGGAGGAGATGAAACAGCTTCTTCTAAAGCTGAAGCTGTTCGGAGGAACTTGCTGATGAATGTACTAATCACCGGCGCAAACGGATTTGTCGGGAAAAATCTGACGCAGCGCCTTTCCACTATCCAGGATCGCAGAGACAGGACCCGGCCCGCACTGCAAATAGAGGAAATCCTTTTATGTTCGCGGGATACTTCGGCAGAAACCCTGGCGGGCTACTGCCAGAAGGCGGATTTCGTGGTCCATCTGGCCGGCGTGAACCGGCCCCAGAATCCAGAAGAATTTACAGCTGGAAACACAGACTTCACCCGTACCCTGTTGGAGATGCTTCGGAAAAGCGGTAACCGGTGCCCGGTATTGCTGTCTTCTTCCATTCAGGCCAGTCTGACCGGACGGTATGCCGGAAGTCCCTATGGACAGTCCAAAAAAGCGGCGGAGGAACTGCTCCTCGCTTACGGCGAGGAAACCGGCGCAGCCGGGATGATCTACCGCCTGCCGAACCTGTTTGGCAAGTGGTGCCGCCCCAACTATAATTCCGCGGTGGCGACCTTCTGCCATCATATCGCACGGGAGGAGCCTATCACTGTTTCAGATCCGGCAGTCGAATTGGAGCTGGTCTACATTGATGACCTGATCGACGAGATTTTGGATGCCATGGAGGGTCAGCCCCACCGGACGGATGGAGCATATTGCAGCGTTCCGGTCAGCCACCGCGTGACGCTGGGTGAGATTGTTCGACTGCTCCAGACCTTCCACGACCAGCCGCAGACACTGTTGCTCCCGGAGATCCCAGAGGGCAGCTTTGAGAAGAAACTCTACAGCACCTATCTTGCCTATCTGCCACCGGAGAAGATTGCGTTCCCGCTGAAGATGAATGTGGACGAGCGCGGCAGCTTCACAGAACTGCTGAAAACTGCCTCCTGCGGTCAGATCTCCGTGAACATCACGAAGGCCGGCATCACCAAAGGGCAGCACTGGCACAACAGCAAGTGGGAATTCTTCATGGTCGTGGCCGGACATGGGCTGATCCAGGAACGCAAAATCGGCTCCGATGAAAAAATCGAATTCGAGGTCAACGGTGACCGGATCCAGGCTGTCCATATGCTGCCGGGCTATACCCATAACATCATTAATCTGAGTGAGACGGAAAATCTGGTGACGGTCATGTGGGCTAACGAGCAGTTTGATCCCGGCCATCCGGATACCTACTTTGAGGAGGTGTAGCAATGGGAAAGCTGAAGTTGATGACGATCATCGGCACGCGGCCGGAGATCATCCGGCTGTCCGCAACGATAAAGTGCTGCGACCGGTACTTTGAGCAGATTCTGGTCCACACCGGTCAGAACTACGACTACACTCTCAATCAGGTGTTTTTTGATGACCTTGGCCTCCGGGCACCGGACTATTATCTGGATGCCGTAGGCGACGACCTCGGGGCCACCATTGGGAATATCATTGAGAAATCCTACAAGCTGATGGTACAGCTGAAGCCGGACGCAGTGCTGGTCTTGGGCGACACCAACTCCTGCCTTTCTGTGATTGGCGCCAAGCGGCTGCACATTCCGATTTTCCATATGGAGGCGGGAAACCGCTGCAAGGATGAGTGCCTGCCGGAGGAGACGAACCGCCGCATCGTAGACATCATCAGCGACGTCAATCTCTGCTATTCGGAGCATGCACGTCGGTATCTGATGGAGTGTGGACTGCCGAAGGAGCGCACCTTCGTAACTGGCAGCCCCATGGCCGAGGTGCTGCACGCCAATCTGGACAAGATTGAAGCAAGTGATATCCACCAGCGCCTGGGACTGACCAAGGGACAGTACATTCTGCTCTCGGCTCATCGGGAGGAAAACATTGATATGGATCGCAATTTTGTCCAACTGTTCACGGCGGTCAATGCCATGGCGGAGAAGTACGATATGCCGATCCTTTACTCCTGCCATCCAAGGAGCCGGAAACGGCTCGAGGCAACGGGCTTCCAGTTGGACAGCCGCGTGATCGCCCACGAGCCGCTGGGCTTTCACGATTACAACTGCCTGCAGATGAACGCCTTTGCGGTGGTCTCCGACAGCGGCACGCTGCCGGAGGAGAGCAGCTTTTTCCTGTCTGTGAGCAAGCCGTTCCCGGCGGTCAGCATCCGAACCTCTACCGAGCGCCACGAGGCGCTGGATGCCGGATGCTTTGTACTCGCCGGAATCGACGCGGAGTCCCTCCTGCAGGCGGTGGAGATGGCTGTCGGAATGCAGCGGGCTGAATGCTTTGGTACGCCGGTGGCGGATTATGTCGCTGAAAATGTGTCCATGAAGGTCGCCAGAATCATTCAGAGCTACACGGGCATCGTGAATAAAATGGTTTGGAGGAAGGACGGATAAATGGCGCTTGCGGATATTCACATACATCTATTGTTTGGAGTGGATGACGGTGCAAAAGACGAGGATGAGATGCACGCCATTTTAGATGCGGCCTATCAAACTGGCACAAGGGTGCTTTGCTGTACCCCTCATTTCCACCCCGGCTACTTTGGAGACAATTATGGCAAGGTAAATGCGGCATTTGAGCGCTTGTCGAGCTATGTGCAGAAAACATATCCAGACATGGCGCTGTATTTGGGAAATGAACTTCGGTATGAACCGGAATGTGTGACTTGGCTGAGGCAAGGCGTTTGCAGAACGGTCAACGGCACCAGATATGTGCTGGTGGACTTTTCGGAAACAGCACCCGAAAAAGTAATTGGAAATGGCCTTCTTGCATTGCTCAACGCAGGCTATATCCCGATTCTTGCCCATGTCGAACGCTATCGATCCCTGCATGGGAAAATTCCTATAATCCAATCGTTCTGGCACGATGGCGTAGTGATTCAAGCGGATACACAATCCTTATTCCGCGGGTTTGGCTTGTTTGTTCAGCGTCAATGCCGGAAGCTGTTGTCCCTTGGGCTGATCGACCTTTTTTCCTCAGATGCACACAACTGTACGTCTCGCCCACCTGAAATGTTGGGATGTTTCAATTACATCAGCAAAAAATACGGTGCCGACTATGCGGCGACACTATGCTGCAATAATGCGATCCGTTTATTGCGTGGTGAGGCCGTAAGAAAGGACTTTTCTTAAGCATGAATCAGAAAGCAAATTTTAAAACAGTTACGTTGAAAGACCTGTGGGGCGTATTCGTCCAACGGCTATGGGTCATCATACTCGCAGCCTGCATTTGCTGTGGCGGTTTTCTGGTGTTCAACCGTATGACGTTTGTCCCGCAATATGCCTCTACCGCAACCCTGTACATTCTGCGTCAGGCAGACAGTGCGACTGCCAGCGACGCAAACTCCGATTTTTCCTTGGCCTTGAAGGTAGTCAATGACTGCACCTACCTTTTAAAAAGCCATACCGTTTTGGATGAAGTTATCAGCAGTTTGAATCTGGACATGGAATACGAGGATCTATACGACTGTGTTTCCACTTCCAATCCGGAGGACACCCGTATCCTTGAGGTAACTGTGAAAGCGGATTCCCCCGAATTGGCGAAGCGTATCGTGGATCGAATCTGTACCATTGGTTCAAAGCGCATTGAAGATGCCATGGGGTTTCAGCAGGTGAACCTCTATGAGCTGGGAACGACGGATCCGGATCCCTGTAACCGCACGCGGATGCTCACATTCGCTTTTGCCGGCGTTGTTGCTGCCGTTGTAACGTATGTGATCTTCCTGATTATCTTCCTCCTCGATGACCGCATTAAGACCGATGACGAAAATCTGGAGCGATACCTGGGCCTTAGCGTTCTGGGCAACATTCCGAATGCGGATGGCAAAAAGTCGGGAAAATACGGATATTACAAGACATATGCGGCGTATAAGACCTCGGCCAAGCAGGAGGTAGAAGATAAATAAAATGGAGAAAACAACTTTGGAAACCGGATCGTCTGTGAAAACAACTTTAAAACTTCCAGGAAAGGAAGACTTCTTCACGCAGGAAGCATTTAAGACATTGAGAACTAATTTGCAGTTCTGCGGTCAAGATATCTGCACTGTCGTGATCACAAGCTGCAATGAGAATGAAGGCAAGACAACTATTACCCTGCAGCTTGCAAAGAGCCTTGCAGAATTGGACAAGCGTGTGCTGGTCATTGATGCGGATATGCGAAAATCGGTTATGGCAGGGCGTAACACCACAGCGGAAAACCCTGCGGGACTGAGCGAGGTGCTGACAGGGCTGACTTCTGTCAAAGAATGTCTTTATCAGACGCAGTACGATAATTTGTCGATCATGTTTGCAGGCAAGTATCCCCCCAACCCAGTAGAGTTGCTGAGCGGGCAATACTTTGAAGAGCTTTTGAAGGCGGCGAAAGAGTCTTACGACTATGTGCTGATCGATGTCCCCCCGCTTGGCAGCGTCATTGACGCTGCCGTCGTAGCAGCCAAATGCGATGGAACAATCCTTGTCATTTCGGACAATCAAGTCCGCTACCGGCAGGCCATCGATGTCATAGAACAACTGAGGAAAAGTGGAAGCAAGATTCTCGGAGTAGTTCGCAACAACATTAAGAAGAAGGATGGCGGCTATTATAAGAAGTATTACAAGAACCGCTATCAATAATCTCAAGAGAACATTGGATTCGAGCGATACTTGTTTGAAAAGTTTCTGACTAAGGTGGTAGAAGCTTATGAAAAAGAGAAAAATCGTAGCACTGGTATGTGTAGCAACAGTTCTGCTTCTGGCCGTTTCGGCTTTTTGGTATGTCCAAACAAAGCTGGACAAGATCAACAAGGTACCAGACACAGTAGATGTCATCCCTCCAGATCAGGAAGACTTCGAAACCGATGCAAGCAACGAGCCGAAAGATATCATCGAGCTCAAAGCGGCTATTCTGATAACAGATTGAATGCCGCCTATGTTTTCGGTGGCTTCCCCCTGCTGATGGATACATTACATACTAATTTTGGTGTTTCTATTGACGGGTGCTTTGAGGTCGACTTCTCCGGTTTCCAGAGCGTGATTGATATACTTGGCGGCGTAGATATTGAGATGACGAGCAAGGAAGCCAAGACGATAAATATCGGTACGGAGGCTGGTGTTTACCACCTGGATGGGACAAAGGCTCTTGCTTATTCACGCATCAGAAAGATCGACAATGACTTTTATAGGACCCAGCGTCAGCGCAATATGCTGCAGGCAATCTATACCAAGTTCCGCCAGAGTAATGCAGCAGATCTGATGAAGCTGTTGGATGAAGTACTACCGTATCTGTCAACTGACATGACGAACTCGCAAATCATGCTGCTGGCAGCGAAGTGCATCCCAATTATGGGAAGTGCAGAGCTCTCCAGTTATCGTGCCCCGGCAGATGACGCATACCATTATGCTTCTATCCGAGGTATGTCGGTGGTCGTCCCGGATCTGGACAAAATCCACGAGGATCTATTGAACGAGTATCTTCCACTCAATGCGGAGAGAGAGAGCAGTGAATGACCGTTTTACTTACTGGCGGAGCGGGATATATCGGCAGTCATGTAGCAGTTGAACTGCTTCAGTCGGGATACGATGTAATCATCGCAGATAACTTCTATAATAGTTCCCCAAAGGTTCCAATCATAATCAGTGAAATCACGGGGAAAAGCGTCAGAACCTATTATGTGGACATTCAGAATTCTGCGGATTTGGAGCAGATTTTCAAACAACATGAGATCAATGCGGTCATGCACTTTGCGGGATATAAGGCTGTCGGAGAATCTGTTCAGCAGCCGCTCAAGTATTATAGAGGTAACCTTGACAGTACCCTCACACTTTTGGAAACCATGAGCAAATATCAGGTCAAAAACTTGATTTTCAGCTCGTCTGCAACGGTTTATGGCAATCCAGCCACGCTGCCGATTACAGAAGCGTGTCCCACTGGCGACATCGCAAGCCCGTATGGATGGACGAAGTATATGATCGAGCAGATCACCAAGGGATATGTCCGCGTAAAAATGGAGTGCAAGGATTATATTCTGGCACAAAAGACGGCCATTGATGCCCTGCGCTTCGACCCGAAGGACAGCGAACTGAACATGTATGCGATCCTGACCATGGGATTCCAGGGAAACCTCTCTATGGCGCAAACATACTATACGGCGGCGAAGCCCTATCTGGCGTTAGAGCATGCCGAGGTCATCAAGAAGTATTTGAATATAAAATGAGAGCAACTTGAGGTTGTTCCGGAGGTTGCAGCTGAGGTTGTAGCGGAGGTTACGCAGTAGGTTGTTCCAGAGGTTGCGGAGGAGGTTATACAGGAGGCTGCACAGTAGGTTGCAGTAGAGGTCACAGAAAAGTCATACAGGAGGTTGTCCAGCAGGTCACGGCTGAGGTTGCCCGCCCGTTATCATTGGTTATCGGATGCGTCCGATAGATGATGCGGGCGGGTGATTTTTTTGCTGTGCAGGAGACAGTATTACGCCGTTGGTCACCACAAGGCCGGTTTGCGCCCCTTGTGTACGGATCTGTACGGCCCTCCTGTGCCGCAGACAGCCTATCATTCTAATATTGCGTCCTGCTCCCGGAGCCATTGCGCTCCGGGAGCCTTTTTGCATTTTGGGGCGTTTTTGCCACGCTGCCGTGGCCCTCCGTTTTCGAGGTTTGCTTCACCACAAAATCTCGAAAAAACGGAGGACAGAAAATGTCGTATCACAATGACCCCTATCGGGTCGATTATTTGAAAATATATCACTGCTTAAAAGAACGATCGGATGTGTTGAAAGTCTTGAAGAAAAGCGACCGCAAGATGAAATACATGGAGGTGGATCTAAAAAGCGAACAGCGCAGGAAAAATGCCGAGAATGGGGCGGAGAGTTATATTCCCAGCAAAGAGGATTCGCTGGAGCGGCTCGTATATTCTGCGAAGTGCCAGTTTGCGGACGATGCCGAGGGCGTCGAGGAGGCAGTGATCAGGAAAGATGATTTATGCCGTTTACGGGCCGCACTGGATCAGTTGAGCGAAGAAGAAAAATCCCTGATCCGTGCGCTGTTTTTCGACGAATGCTCCGAGCGTGAGCTGGAAGAGATGATGGGTGTCCATCGAATGACGATCCATAATCGAAAGATCCGTATCTTGCAGAAATTAAAAAAGATGCTGAGATGACAAAAAAGTTTGGTGCAAACGGTGTTTTCAACGGCTAATAGAGTGAGAGGGCTTTGAACCTCACTCCGCTGCTGATAAATCAGCGGCTTTGCTCCTTGAAAAACACCCCCAGCGGTCATATCCGGTAGCTTGAATACATTAGCTGACGGAGCCAGCGTCAGGCCGAGTGCGCGAAGACCACCTGTGCGGAGAAACTCCGCATCAAAGGACGGCCAAGTAAGGTGCAGAGCGATACCCACTCAGGCCAAGACAGCTTTGGCAAGCTGTCCCGCCATGATCCCGTCAGCCCATAATGATACTCCTGTACGCAGCTTCGAGAGATCCTCGGAGGGGTGAGAGTCCCGTGATGTGCGCCAGCACAGTTCAAGTTGCCGCCCTGCCTGGGGAAGTAGTGTCGAATACAGGCAAACAAAACCGTAAAGTTCTGGCCGCTCCGGTGATGGAATCATTTGCTTCCATCACCGGAGTGACCACACTCTTGCGGCAGAAGCATGGGAACTGTCCACCCCCTCCTATATTTTTGCATTCGATTCCTTTCTCCTTTGTTCGCCGGTCCAACCATTACCTCCTATTGATTCCTTCCTCGGACGGTTCCCATGCTTGTGCCGCAGAGATGGTCAGATACAGGGAGGAGCGCAACTATGAACCCTAATATCAATTTCTATGGAATCGTGATACTGCTCAGGAAACTCCGGGAATGCGGCATTTTCACCGAAAAAGAACTGAGAAAAATTGCTGCACGGATCGCTGCAGATAATGGTGTTGAAGTCATGTTTTTTCTCTGATTTTCTTCATCTTTCAGTAGCTATTCGGACGTTGTTGTGGTAGTGTTTGTGTTGCAAAAAAGGAGGTGAGCGGACATGGATGAAAAGCGGCTGGTAGACGGAACAACGGCACTGGCAGAAAAGCAACCCCGTGTTATAAAAATTGAGTCTGCGGAGCAGACTCAAAATGTGCGGCTGCGGGTCGCTGCCTACACTCGTGTCAGCTCAGACTCCGAGGATCAACTCAATTCCTTTGCGGCCCAAAACCGCTACTACACGGAGCTGATCTCTGGTAAGGCCGAATGGCGCATGGTTGACATCTATGCGGACAAGGGCATCACCGGAACCTCGGCCAAGAAGCGTGAGGACTTCATGCGGATGATCCGTCACTGCCGCCAGAAGAAGATCGATGTCATCCTGACCAAGTCGGTCTCCCGCTTCTCCCGCAATACGGTGGACTGTCTCTACTACATCCGGGCGCTCAAACAGCTCGGCATCGCTGTTATCTTCGAGAAGGAAAACATCAATTCGCTGGAGGAGGACAGTGAACTGCGGATCACCCTCTCCGGGGCCTTCGCCCAGTCTGAGAGTGAATCCATCTCCGCCAATGTCACATGGGGCAAGCGCCGTGCTATGGAGGCCGGAAAGGTCAGCATCCAATATAAAAAGCTGTACGGCTACCGCAAGGGTGAGGATGGCCAGCCGGAGATCATTCCGGAACAGGCGGAAATCGTCCGATGGCTCTATGAGCGCTATCTCACTGGGGCCAGCCTGCGGATGATCAAAGACGAACTGGAACAGCAAGGTATCAAGTGCTTCGAGGATTCACCGGAGTGGACCATCTCCCGCATCCGCAGCATCCTGCAGAATGAAAAATACTGCGGCGATGTGCTGATGCAGAAGACCTTCCGGCAGGACTTTATCAACCGCAAGGCCATCAAGAATACAGGCCAGCTTCCCATGTACCTCATTGAGAATCACCATGAGGGCATTGTCAGCCGTGAAAAGTATGATGCTGTACAGGCAGAGATGGCACGGCGAAATGCGGCAAAAAGCCCCTCCAAAAACGCAGTCACGGGAATGGCCTCCTACGCCAGCAAGTATGCGCTCTCAGAGCGGCTGGTTTGCGGTGAGTGCGGGACCCTGTATCGCCGCTGCACATGGACACGAAACGGCGAAAAACGGGTCGTGTGGCGCTGTGTGAGCCGATTGGACTACGGCAAGAAATACTGCCGCAATTCGCCCACACTGGATGAAGCACCGCTCCAGCAAGCGATCTTCGCAGCCCTGAACACAGCCATGGCCGACAAGAATAGCTTGATTCGGCAGATCACGGATGCCATGGAAACGGAGATCATCCCATTCCCCTGTGGTACGATGAGCCTTGGAGATATTGAACGCAGGCTGAGAGAACTGGAGCAGCAGTTCCAAACACTGCTGGAAAAAGCCACGGATGATCCTGCTGCCTATGGCGGTCAGTTCAAAGAGATCCTGGATGAGCAGACTTTCCTGAAGGAAAAGCGTTCCTGGATCCTCGCAGATAACAGCGAACAGGCAAAAGCCAATCAGCGCATCCTGGACGCCGCACAGACCTTGGAAAACGCATCGCCCCACATTACGGAGTGGGACGAGATTGCCGTCCGCCAACTGGTGGAGACTGTAAAAGTCCTCTCCAAGGACGAGATCTCAATCACCCTGAAGGGCGGCATTGAGATTTGCCAGAAAATTATGTACTGAAAGAAGGTGGGAAAATGGTTTTTACAACCGGCGATTGCCACGGAAACTTTGAACGCTTCAAGCCGGAATACTTTTCGGAGCAGGTGCAAATGACAAAGCAGGACATTGTAATCTGTGCCGGAGACTTTGGTGGCGTGTGGTTTGGAGACAGCCATGATGATGCTGCATTGGACTGGCAGGAAAGCCTGTCGTTCACGCTGGCCTTCGTCTGCGGGAATCATGAAAACTACGACGCACTGGAACGATATCCGGTGAAAGACTGGCACGGCGGCAAGGTAC
>SAMEA104315420__coassemble_82_pt1 | contig 152970 bp, 123 predicted proteins | sample SAMEA104315420__metabat2_low_PE_011 | metagenome-assembled genome bin SAMEA104315420 (sample SAMEA104315420) | gut metagenome | biome: Monkey gut; feature: monkey-associated habitat; material: faeces | place: China | collected 2013 | reverse complement strand
CGGTAACGGTGGTGGTGCCTTCCGCAACGCCGACAACAACGCCGTTTTCGTTAACGGTTGCGATTGCGGTGTTTGCGGTGCTGAAGGTAACGTTCTTGTTGAACGCTTCTGAGGGGAGAACGGTGTAGGAAACAGTTGCCCTGCGGCCTGCGGGAACGGAAACTGCTTCAACATTGATTGCGTTGGGGGTTACGGGTGCGCCGACGTATACATTGTCAACGGTTGCGTAATCACCGGGTTTGTCAAGGGTGCCGTCCTTCTGATAGGACCAAGCAACGGTGTGCTCACCTGCGGTGAGTTCGACTGCATAGGTGGTCCAAGTTTCAACGCGGTTCCACTTCATGACTTCGGTGCCGTCAACGGTGAGATGGAGACCATCCCAAACGTAGCTGCCCGAACCTTCGCCGAAAGACATAAAGTCGAACTGGAGGATGTCACCTGCTGCCGCGGTAACCGTGGTGGAAACCGTGGAGGTGGAGTTTGCAACGTTGACGTTGGTGCTCTTTGCAGCATCGCCGTCTACGATCCAAGGATAGTCGCCTTCAGAAGTGAAGGTGAGGGTTCCGCCTGCAACGTTGAGAGCCTCGTTGAGGTTCGCAGCGTCTGCGGGTGCTGCAGCGGTACCGGTCTTGGGCGCGGTGCTAAGACGCGGATCGTTCGCCGCAGGGGTCTCTGCCATGACAGGAACGGTAACCAGAGAGAGTACCATCATGACTGCCATAAGCATTGCGAGGAATTTCTTCATGCGTGAATCTCCTTCCAAAGAATTATAAGTCTAATATCCTCTGCGGAGTTCCGCTTCGGATAATAGCTTTGAAGCAATGACCGATTCGAGTGCGCTGCAAACGCCGAATTGTGCCGTTGTTCCGCACATACTCTATGGTCGATTAATATTATATCAAATCTTTCGCAAACATGCAAACAATTTTTTGCATTATTTTGATTTATTTTTGACACAATCTATTGCCGCATATTCCTTTTAATTCAAAATGTTTTCTGTATTACCTGAATTAATTTTGCTCAGTATCGCAAAAAAAGAACGGAGAATTTTAAAAAAATATTTAAAATTTTACGCAGACTGTTTGGGCGTTCTTTTTCGTTTGAGCGCGCGGTAATACTGTTCGATTTTAAATTCTTAGCAGAGCTGATTACAAGCGCTCCGCATCACATGCTCCGCCGGATTCACACGCTCCGCCGCACCGAAAACACACCGATATACGGCTTATACGGTTGACATTTGCCGCCCTCAATTGTAAAATTAACATGCGTTCGGCGGCAATGCCCGCTTTACCGCCATGCATCCGAAAAGCCGAATCAAATGCGGTTCAACTTTGCAGATTTGCTCAGCTTTTCGGTTCAGAAACTTTTTGGAGACAAAACTATGCGCTTTATTCCGCTTTTCAGCGGTTCATCGGGAAATTGTTCCGTTATTCAAACGGAGAAGGCAACCCTGCTTGTTGATGCGGGGCTGACCGGCAAAGCCGTTTGCGGAGCGTTGGCTTCCGCGGGCATCAATCCCGCCTCTATTGACGGCATTCTTGTTACACACGACCATATTGACCACACCCGCGCCGTCGGAATACTTTCACGCAAGTACGATATGCCCGTTTATGCCAATGCCGGCACATGGGAGGCAATGAATCCCATCGTGAAGCAGGTGGATTTCAGGAACGTGCGTGTTTTTCGCACAGATGAAGATTTCTATATCGGAGACATCAATATTCTTCCTTTCAAAACGCCACATGACGCAAAGGAGTCCGTCGGCTTCATATTCATCAGCCGCGGAAGCAAGCTTGCGTACATGACCGATATCGGCTGCGTTCACGAATCCATGCTGAATCAGGCCGCGGGAGCACAGCTTGTTTTCATTGAATCGAACCACGATGTTCAAATGCTGAAAACCGGCCCTTACCCTTATGTGCTTAAGAAACGCATTCTGTCCGATAACGGGCATCTCTCCAATGCGGACTGCGGTGCGGCGCTTGTCCGCCTGTATTCAACCGGGGTTCGTCGAGCCGTACTCGGGCATTTGAGTCAGGAAAACAACACCGAAGAGACGGCATTCTCAACCGTTACGCAAGCGCTTGAAGCGGCGGGAATATCCGATATGCAGCTTGTTGTTGCAAAGCGCGACGGAGTCACCGGAGTTTTTGAAGTTTGATTTATACACGCAGCCGAACCGTCGGAGCCGAACGGACGCTACCGAATCTGATGCGTTAATTTAAAAGTTTTATTATGAAAATCAAAGTTCTCTGCGTTGGCAGACTGAAAGAAAAATTTTATACGGATGCCGTGAACGAGTTTCGCAAACGCCTCGGAAGGTTTGCGGAAGTTGAGATTACCGAACTTGCGGACGAACGCGCACCGGAGGGATTAAGCCCGGCGGAACTTGAGCAGGTCAAGGCAGCGGAATGCAGCCGCATCCTTGAAAAAATCTCACGAGAGGACACGGTTATTGCGCTTGATATTGCGGGAAAACAGCTTTCATCACCTGAGCTTGCGGAGAAACTTTCCTATTATATGTTGAACGGCAGAAGCCGGCTTGTTTTCGTAATCGGCGGCTCAAACGGGCTGAATGACAGTGTGCTGCATCGTGCCGACTTCAGGCTCAGCTTTTCAAAGCTGACGTTTTCGCACCAGATTTTTCGGATCATGCTGCTTGAGCAAATCTACCGTGCCTTCAAAATCATGAACAACGAACCGTACCATAAATAAAACAACCCGTTCCCGCATGGGCGGCAAAACAACAAAAAGAAGGAAATGACAGAAAATGATGAACGAAAAAGAGCTGCCCGTTTACGCCGCATTGGACAGAATGGGTATTGAATATACCCGCATTGAACATCCCGCTGCCGCAACCATGGAAGCATGTGCCGCGATCGGCGAGGGCACCGGTGCAAGCCACTGCAAAAATCTGTTTCTCACAAACAGGCAGGGCACGGCATTTTTTCTTGTTATGCTCGGCAGCAGCAAAAAATTCCGAACCGCATCGGTCAGCAAACAGCTCGGCGCTGCAAGGCTGAGTTTCACAACAGCGGAACAGCTCGAAAACATACTCGGACTCACCCAAGGTTCCGTGACGGTCACCGGACTTCTTAACGACACAACGCATTGCGTCCACGTTGCAATCGACAGGGACTTGCTCAATGAGGAACGCATACTGATTCATCCAAACATAAACACTGCGTCCCTGGTCGTTAAAACAAGCGACATCCTGCGTTTTCTTGACCTGCTCGGATACGAATTCACACCGATTGCGGTTGAAGATGCGGAGAATGCCCTCTAAAACAGAAATAAATCAATGCGCGTTTGCGGTTGCCAAAAACCGCCGTGCAGAGTATAATAGAATATGCCGAATTCTGCGGGATACAAGTCGCTTTTGTCAAAGCCCCTTGTATGCGAACACGCAAAAAAGGTCGAACGCGTTCCGAATCCGGCTTTCGGAGCTGCAAAAAATTAAACAGATTGAAAAGGATTTTTTAATGGATAATAACGGCAGCAACGCCGCAATTCGCGGCAAGGTTCATTTCATCGGCATCGGCGGCTGTTCGATGAACGGGCTTGCACAGATTCTGCGCGGGCGCGGATTCGAAGTTCAGGGGTCGGACAGCACAACATCGCCCTTCACAAAGCGGCTTGAGGAACTCGGCATTCCCGTTTTCATCGGACATGATCCGAAAAACGTTGAAGGCTGCGGCACTGTTATATATTCAGCCGCAATAAAACCCGACAACCCGGAACGCGTCCGTGCACGCGAACTCGGCATTCCCGAAATTGAACGTTCCGTTGCTCTCGGCATTATCAGCCGAAGCTATCGCGAAGTCATCGGAATTGCCGGCTGCCACGGCAAAACAACAATTACCTCCATGCTTGCACTCATTGCCGAAAACGGCGGACTTGATGCGACCGTTCATGTCGGCGGCATGGTTGATTTTCTGCACGGCGGCATTCGCTTGGGTTCCCACGACCTTTTTGTTACCGAAGCATGTGAATACGTTGAAAGCTTTTTGACGCTGCATCCAACGGTTGTGCTTATCAACAATATCGACAACGATCATCTTGACTATTTCAAGACAATGGATAACATTGTCAATGCATTCCGCAAATTTGTTGCAAGAATGCCCGCCGACGGTTTGTTTGTCGGCTGCACCGACGATTCGCATGTGCGGCAACTGCTGGACGAATTCGGCGGCAGAAAAACAACATACGGACTTGACCTCACCAATTCGCCGGATTATTACCCTGCGGATGTGCATTATGATGAACTCGGCTGCGCTTCCTTCGACCTTATGCACCGCGGGGAAAGACTCGGAAGAGTCACGCTTCATGTTCCCGGACAGCACAATATGCTCGATGCAATTGCAGCGTCCGCCGTTGCACTTGAACACGGCACGGATATTCAAACGGTCATAACCGCACTTGCCCGATTCCGTTCGGTGCAGCGCCGCTTCGAATACTACGGCGAACGAAACGGCGTTCGTGTTTTCCATGATTATGCGCATCATCCCGCCGAAATTCGCGCCGCAATGGACTGCGCACTGCGCACTCCGCACAAAAAGCTTTTTGTTGTTTTCCAGTGCAACAGCTTCACCCGCGCAAGAACGCTCTTCACCGAAAACGTTGACTGTTTCAGGGGCGCGGACAAAGTGCTTGTGCCCGATATTTACCCCGGCAGGGAGAAGGACGACGGCTCTGTTCATGCACGCGACATGGTTGCGGGCATCAACGCCGAAACGAGCAACGCCGAATACATACCGACTTTTGAGCAGATTAACGATTACCTGCTGCACAATGCTGCTGCCGGAGACATCGTTCTGACGCTCGGAAGCGGCGATGTTTACAAACAAACCAAGCTTTTTTTGCAGTAAAGCGATTAATTAATCAAAGCACTTACCTCGTATGAAAAAACTTAGTTGTGGAATACTTTTGTTTATCTCGGCTCTCATCTGGGGCATAACTTTTGTTGCGCAAAGTGATGCCTCGGCGCATATTGAGCCGTTCACCTTTAATTTTGTTCGCTTCTTAATCGGTTCGGCGGTGCTTCTGCCGTTCATTCCGATATTCGGCCGATTTGAAGCAAAAAAAGCAGCGAACAGCTCGGCGATTGATTCAGCCCCGGCAGTTCATGAAAAAAGCAGCTCAAAAAAGCTGCTTGTCGGCGGCATTCTTTTGGGCATCATGCTTTGCATTGCCTCAAATTTGCAGCAATTGGGCATTACAAACGGCGACTCCGTCGGCAAAGCCGGGTTCATAACCTCCGTTTATATAATGCTTGTTCCTGTTGTCGGTTTGTTTTTCAAAAAAAAGACACATCCGCTCATTTGGCTCTGCGCCGTCGTATCAGCTGTCGGATTGTATTTTTTGAGTGTTGACCCCGCACGCGGAGCGTTCAATATTGAGTTTTCCGATCTTGCGTACCTTGGATGCGCGGTTTTTTTCGCTGTGCAGATAATCCTTGTTTCGATTTACTCCCCGCAGGTGAACTGTATCGCTCTGAGCTGCATTCAATTTGCCGTTGCGGCTGTGTTCAGCGGTATCGGCATGTTGTTTTTTGAAACTCCCTCATTTGCTGCAATACTGAATGCCGCAGGGCCGCTGCTCTATGCGGGCATTCTGAGCTGCGGAATAGCTTATACCCTGCAAGTTATCGGACAGCGCGGCATAGACCCCGCGATCGCTTCCCTGATTATGTGCCTTGAATCCGTTTTTTCGGTAATTGCCGGCTTTTTATTGCTCAACCAGCGTATGACCCCGCGCGAAATTCTCGGCTGCGGAATCATGTTTGCCGCCACGGTCGCCGCACAGCTGATTCCGTCAACACAAAAGAAAAACAGCCGCAATTAACTTACGACTGCATATAAGCGCCGCTGAACATTTCGGCATTAAACCCCTGCGAATCGATTGACCCGCAGGGGTTTGAGTTTTGACTTGCTCGTATCGCTCTCAACACTCCTCCGCTTTCATAAGCAGCTCAAACTCCTCGCAAACAACGGGAATGTCCTGAGAAAATTCAAGTCCGCAGGCAGCATATTCGTCCCGGTAGAACTCCTCGTGAACCTTGCGCCAGTAGGCAAGGCTTCTGTCGCCCTCGCCCTCGCAGAAAGCATGATGCGCACTTACGTCACAAAACGGAACAACGCTGACCTTTGTTGTTCTGATAACGCAGACCGCCTCATCTCGGGAGTTCAGTATAACGCTGTATTCTCCCTCCGTCGGAATCGGCTCATTATCGATTTTGTAAAGCTCCTCGGCGGAAGCCGTGCCCGTTTTTATGCCGCGCAGCACAAGTTCGGCAAGCTTATCCGGTGCGTCGCCGAATTGCCACGCCTCGTATTCATTATGTTTGATGCCGTTTTTCTCGGCAAATTTGCTCCACAGTTGCTCTGCTGTCATATTTTTCACCTTCTTTTTAATGCAGTAAATACGTTGATGCCCCGTTCCCGCCCTCGCTTTCGGTCAATGCACGGTGGTAAAAATGCTCAATGAGTTTTGCAAGCGTAACAATCGGGGCCGAACGATAATAAAAACCTGCCCGACGGTTCAACTTGTTGCAGCTTATAACTCAGCTGCGGAGTTTTGCATTCGCCCCGAAAGCTACATACACCTATTTTTTATTCAATTTCCGTAAGCCAATTAAGCTGCTGAATCATATTGTCGGTACAGCGCAGCTCACGGGACATTGCATCGATCTGCTTTTGAAGCGCGCGAACGTCCACGGTGCTCAAAATCACAATTTCGGAGCGGGTCACGCGGTCGCACAAGCTGCTTGCATTGCCCGCAAGATCGCGATAAGCATCGATTTTTACTTTCAGGCAATCACGCTTTGCAATAAGCTCGGTAATGCTTTTCCCGTCGGGAGTTTTTGTGTGACAATTGCATATATTTATCTTTGCGATCAGGTACTCCAGCCGCGCAATGCAGCCGTCCAGCTCCGAAATCAGCTCCGCGGGATCCTCTTCGGGGTTTCTTCCCTGCTGAACCTTTGAATTTCTGTACAGCCTTGAATTCAATTGTTCAATGCGGCGATTTAAATCCGCTCTTTCCTGCAATGCTTCTGCAAGTTTCATTTTTATGACCATACCTTCCGCCGCAGCGAAAGCTTCCTTTCTTTAATTTTTATATCAGCTTTTGCGGAATGATATCGCTGCCGTGAAACGGCTAAAACCGCAAAGCACATATGTCCGCCGCTCAAACGAACATCAAGCGGTTCAATACGCACTTATTCGTTCCGTTTAATCCTCCGCAAATTGTCCGAATATGCTGCGGTATTTATGATAGAACTCCTCAAATTCACCGTTTTCGATGCTGCTCCTCATGTTTGCTGTCATCTCGTTGTAAAACCACAAATTGTGCAGCACACAGAGCCGCATACCGAGCCGCTCGTCAGCCTTCAGCAAGTGACGTATATATGCGCGGGAGTAACTTTTGCATGCGGGACAACCGCAGTTCTCCGCTATCGGGCGGGAATCAAGTTTGTATTTTTCGGCAAGCAGCCGCATTTTGCCGCTCCAAGTGAAAACATTGCCGTGCTGTGCATTGCGCAGCGGCAGCACGCAGTCAAAAAAATCCACCCCGCGATAAACAGCCTCAAGGATGTTCAGCGGTGTGCCGACGCCCATTAAGTAGCGCGGCTTGTCTTTTGGCATGTACGGTTCAACTGCTTCAATTATATCGTACATTTCATCGGCAGTTTCGCCGACGGCAAGTCCGCCTATCGCATAACCCGCAGCGGGAACCTGCGCGATCTGCCGCATGTGACGAATGCGAAGATCCGAATACGTTCCGCCTTGATTGATTGCAAACAGCAGTTGATTCGGGTTGAGCGTGTCCTCAAGCGCGTTGAGCCTGTCCAATTCGGCACGGCAGCGATGGAGCCAGCGCGTGGTGCGTTCAATTGAATTTTCAACGTATCCCCGCGGTGCAGGATTCTGAATGCATTCGTCAAATGCCATTGCGATCGTTGACGCAAGGTTGGATTGGATACGCATGGATTCCTCCGGACCCATGAAAATCTTCTTCCCATCGATATATGAAACAAAGCTCACGCCTTCCTCACGGATTTTTCGCCTGTGTGCAAGCGAAAAAACCTGAAAACCGCCGCTGTCCGTCAAAATCGGTGCATCCCAATTCATGAATTTGTGCAGACCGCCGAGCCTGCGTATAAGCTCATCACCCGGACGAATATGCAGGTGATATGTGTTGGAAAGCTCCACCTGACAACCGATTCGGCGCAGATCATCCGTTCCCGCTCCGCCGCGAATTGCAGCCGCAGTGCCGACGTTCATGAAAACGGGAGTTTCAATTTCGCCGTGAACCGTGTGCATCCTGCCCCTTCGCGCATTGCCGCAGGTCGTTATCAATTCAAATTTTCCGTTCTGCATTTTTCCGTTCTGCATTCTTCCGTTCTGCATCAATCCCGCTCGCTGTCCGTGTATTTATAAATAAAAATCGGAATCGGAGGTTCCTTTTTCCAATTGTGAAAAAAAGTTGAAATAACCTGAAACCTGTCGCTGTCGATTTCGCGAAGCAGTTCAAGCAGCGTGTCCCGTTCCTCGAATCCCGTTGCCCCTCCGTGGTAGATGGTTACACACATCAATCCGCCCTTTTTCAGCAGTTCAAGCCCCGCCGAAATTGCGGCAAAGCTCGTGTCCGCATGGGTAAAATTTCTGTGGTCGCCCCCGGGCAGCCAGCCAAGGTTGAAAACAATGCAGTCCACCGTCTCCGGTTCGGCATAGTTCGCCATATTCGAATGGGAATCAAGGTGAACCTCGGCCCGCAATCCGCGTGCGGCAAGCAGAGCGTTTGTGCTGTCCACCGCTTCCTGCTGAATATCAAAAGCAATGACGCGCCCGCAGGGACCGACAAGTTCGCATAAATATGCCGTGTCACGTCCGCGGCCCGCCGTTGCATCGATGCAGAACGCGCCTGCCCCGATGCGGCCGTTTATAATGCTGTGTACAAGTTCTGTTGCGTTCATGTTACTAATTATATCAGCCGAGTTTTAATCATGCAACCGCACGAATACGAATAGTTTCAATATTTCCCGGGAAATGCCGCCGAAAAGCCGCCTTTTGCCGAAAGCCTTTCCCGAAACAATTTATTTCCCGAGAAATAACGCTTATCGAACGACGCGGCATGTTCCGACGCCGTAGTATTTGAAGCACTCCAAAACCTCGCGCGTTATAACCTCACCCGGCATGACCGGAGGAATTGCGGGAGGGCAGCCGACGGTGGAAATTGAGCAGATTCTGCCGAGGCAATCCTCCGCAGGCAGCAGCTCGGACGGGCTCAGCAGAGCTTCTCGCGGGGAAACCGCGGCGGGCGGAAACGGAATTTTCGGCGGTTCCGATACAATTTTCGGCTTTTTCGGAATATTCAAAAGTGCGTTGCTCAACCTTTTGAAATGCACGGCGGGAAGCAGCGGCGACAGCATAAACACTATAAAATCATCGTCAAAAAACTCCGAAAATACGCCGTCATTTTCCAGCATATGAGCCAAATCCGCACCGGTATAGCCAAACGGTTTCGGGCGAAGCGTGAGTTTCAGCGGTTCGGATTCAAACACATTGAAACCGTGTAAAGTCAGTTTCGTTTTAAGCTCCGCAGCCTGTTGAAGAAAATCCGCAAGCTCGGCGCAAAATTTCTCCGCCGATGCGTTAAATGCGTCAAGGGACTGCAAAATCAAATATGATGGGCTGCTTGACCCAAACACCGAAAAGGCCGCTTTTGCTTTTTCCGTCATGCCTTTCGGCGCATTTCGGGAAATATGCAGGTATGCGCCGCCCGTCAGCACGGGCAAAGTTTTATGCGCCGAATCGCAGCAAATATCCGCACCGGCTTCCGTCGGATGCAGCGGAAATGCCGAAAAATCGCGCTGCTCGGCTCCGCCTTTCGGCAAAAATCGAAGGTATGCGCCGTGCGCATTATCCACCGCAAGCGGAACACCGGCAGTATGGCATTCGCGGGCAATACCTGCAATATCAAGAACATTTCCGAGATAATCCGGGCTTGTGACATAGACCGCCGCAGGACGGCGCGGGCAGACCGCAAGCGCAGCGCGAACATCGAGCGGAGTGATGGGGCAGCTGTGATATGTCCCTCCGGCCGCAGGGCGGAGCCATACGGGCTGAATGCCGAGCAGCGCAGCGGCATTCACAAACGCCTTGTGCGCATTTCTTCCTGCAAGGATGAGCGGCGAAGCATTCGGTTCATCGGGTAAATCGAACCTGCACGTTTCGCCGTTCCGCCGTTCGCAAAAATCGGCCGCAAGCAGATACAGCATTACCTGTATGCAAAGCGTTGACCCGCCCGCCGAATAGAATGTATCGGCTCCGAACAGGCGGCTTGCATTTCTTTCGCTCTCCGCAATTATGCCGTCAGGTGCAAAAAGCTCGTCCGCACCCGTAATTTCGGTTATATCAAGACTTTCGCAGCCAAGAACAGAAACACCCTTATGTCCGGGCATATGCAGCCGTGCGGCATCGCTCTTCGCGTAATTATTTACAAAATCGCATATCGGTGTTTTCATTGATAAAGCGTTTTAAGCAGGCACCACGCGGACAAAATCACGCGGGTGCATTTGCTTCATCGGATTCCGCTGCCTTGATCTCGCGTGCAACGGCAACCATCAGCGCGCATTCCATCCTTTTGCGGAACAGGTCGCAGCCGTATTCATAAATGCCGCGAACGGAGCCCGTGGAATGATACGCATTTGCGGCACAGCCGCCGGAGCAATAGAGCCTTGCCCAGCAGTCGCGGCACTCCTTGCGCGCATAAACATTGCAGGCGGCGAATTCATCGCGCACGGCGGTGTTTGTAACGCCCGTCCAAATGTTTCCGAGCAGAAATTTATCATCCCCGACAAATTGATGACAGGGGTACAGATCGCCCCACGGAGTGACCGCCATGTATTCCGTGCCGGAACCGCAGCCCGATATTCGCTTATATATGCACGGGCCGCCCGCAAGGTCGATCATATAGTGATAGAACGTGAACGGTTTGCCCTCGTCATCGCGCTTGAGCATAAGTTCGGCAAGCTGTTCGTATTGTTCGAACACTGTCGGCTTATCCTGTTCCGTAAGCGCGGCGGGGTCGCCCGCGCTTGTCACAACGGGTTCCATGCTCAATTCGGAAAAGCCGAGATCGAGCATCACCTTTATGTCCTCCAGAAAATCGGGGTTTGCGTGAGTAAACGTGCCTCGCATATAATACCCCTTGCCCTTGCGCGCTTCAACAAGCTTTTGGAACTTCGGAACGATTTTTTCCCAGCTGCCCTTGCCCGCATAGTCCACGCGATACCTGTCGTGAACTTCCTTCCGTCCGTCAAGGCTCAGAACAACGTTGCTCATCTCCCGATTTGCAAAATCGATAACATCATCGTCAATAAGCATTCCGTTGGTCGTGAGCGTAAAACGAAAGTTCTTGCCCGCCTGCTTTTCAATGCTGCGTGCGTATTCAACAAGCTGCTTTACGACATCAAAATTCATCAGCGGCTCACCGCCGAAAAAGTCAACCTCAAGGTTGCGGCGCGAACCGGAGTTTTCAACCAAAAAATCCAGCGCGCGTTTACCGACATCAAAGCTCATCAATGCGCGTTCGCCGTGGTATTTCCCTTGGCTTGCAAAGCAATAGGAGCAGTTGAGATTGCAGGTATGCGCAATATGCAGGCACAAAGCCTTAACAACGCCGGATGTTGCGGCTTTCAGCGCACCCGCCATCGGTTCAAACGTATCCTCAACGAAGAGCTTGCCCGAATTTTTAAGTTCGGTTATTTGGTCATAGCATTCATAAATATCGGAAATCGTCACGGCATCGGCCGTGCTTCCGCATTCGGTGCCGCAGTATTTTTCGGCAATTTCCGAAATAAGTTCGCCGCGGGTTTTTGATTCGTATCCCGCGATAAGGTCATAGGCGATATCGTCAACGACATGGACCGCGCCTGAGCAAACGTCCAAAACAATGTTGTAACCGCCGAGTTTATATTGATGAATCATAGGAGACTTACCTTCAGTGCTGCATTTATGCAAGCTTATTGTAATGTCAAAAATGCCGCCCCGAAATGGCGGCACCTCGGTTTAAGAAACTTTGAACAAAGCAACGCTCCCGATAAATCGGGCATCATCGCTTTTTAACCCGTAAAGCTTATTTGTCTTTGTTTTCGCAAGCCTGGTTTGCAATGCCGCAGCTGGTCTTGCAGGCAGACTGACAGGAAGTCTGGCATTCGCCGCAGCCGCCGTTCTTGGCACTCTCGCAAAGATCGCGGGTCTTAATGGTGTTGATGTGCTTCATATCGCAAATCCTCCGAATTTTATGTCGCTGACTGTAATTATAGCACGTCCGCAAAGGACTGTCAACGAGTTGACCGAAGAAAATTCACCGAAGCGATAAAATCGGGTTCTTCGCTCAGTGTTTTCCGTATGTCGGCACGGGCGCAAGCTGCGGCGGGGTGTGCCGCTCGTTCGGCGGAATAAGCTCGTAAAGATAATACACCCGAACCTTTCCTTCAAGGTAGAACTTTTCCTTGCTTATAAGCCGATAGTTATATGTGGAAAGTGTCTTATCCCTTGTAACAACAAAATCGACTTTGCCCATCCGCACCGCCTCGCGCTGTTCGCGGTTCATCTCTGTGAGCGGAATATTCAGCGTGCAGAAAAATTTGCAGTTCGGCAGGATTCCGCTTGCGGTGTAAAAACCGCCGTCCAAAAAGCCGTAGTTCAGCAAGGTCGGATTTTCAATCCCGGATTGCTTTATTTTTTCGGCAAATTTATACTGCGGGAGCTCTTCTTTTTTATATGACATCAGATATCTGTTAGGAGTTGCAAGCAGTGCAAAAGCCGTGCAGAACACAAGGAAGAACCCAACGGCGCAGCGGAACCCCCGCTTTGTTTTTGCAAAATCGGAAAGAGCCGCCTTTTTTTCACACTGTGCGGATAAACCGCGTTTTTTGCGGACTTTGCGCATTTTTTTCAAAACATCGGGCAACATCGCAAAGCCGTATATTGAAAAGACCGTCAGAATAAATGCATAATAAGGATAGGCGCGCCCGCCTATATAAACGAAAAAGGCCGTGAACAGAAAACAGGAAAGCATATATGCGTTTTCGGGGCTGTGCCTGTCCCAAATCATGCCGAGCGGAGCAAAAATCAAAACCTGCGGATTCGTCACAAAAGCTTTGCCGATGTTAAAAAGCAGCTTCCAAAGAGTTTTAAAAATCCCTGTCTTTGAAAAACCTTCCGTTGAATAAACAAATATGTTGTTGTAGAAATATGCCAGCCAACAATCCCGAAGTGCACCGTTGAACGCAAAATACGCAAACACCGGCAGACTGACCGCGGCAACGCCGAGAAATGCGGTCAAAAAGCTTCCCGCCACGCGCAAAATCCCGTGACCGTGCAGCCTGTGCCGCCGTGCCGCATCTATGAAAAACATCAGCGCAAGCCCGATATAGAAGCCGAGCATTGTGAACTTTATCCAAAGGACGCAGCCTCCGGCACAGCCGAGCGCAAATTTTTGTGCGGCAGTGAGCGGCACATCCGCTTTGACCGCCCGAACGGTAAGAAAAAGGCTGTGCATCAAAAGCGGCAGGCAAAGTTCCTCCGCACTGTCGCCGTATTTGAACGCCGTGCAGGAATAAATAAGCGCAGCGGCGGCGGGAAGAAGAAAATAAACCTGCTTTTCCCCGACCCAAAGCCGCATGAACCTTGCCGCAAAGTACAGGAAAAAACCCGCACATATTATTTCAACCAGATAAACACCGATAAAATTCGTTTCCGAAACAAGCCCCGCAAGCCCGTGAACAAAATAAAGCAGCGGACCTTTTTGCTCATAAATATCGCGATAAAGCACCGAACCGTTGAACATTGCGCGCCCTGTCGTGAAAAAGCACTGGGAATCCACCCAATCGTTGATGGGATAGAGGAAGGAAGAGCGGCTGCAAACGGTTATGACAAGAAAAGCCACGGCAAAGCTGAACAAAAACAGCCTCCGCAGTTCGCGTCCCTCATCGGTTTTGCCGAAAAAAACGAAATTCAAGCCCGCTACCTCGCAATACAACCCGTGTATTATATCACGATTTTTCCGCAACTGCAATTATGCCGCAAAAAAGTCAAAAACTGTTCCGGCTTCAATGATTGGTTACACTCAGCACACAAAATCACGTTGATGAGAATGAGCGTCTAATGTTTTGGGAATTATAACCATATCACACGGTTTCTCTTCCTCATGCTTTTTGCTGCCTCTCTGTTTTATCATAATAACATAACGTGCTGATTGTGAGTGTATGATAAAGCTTGACACGAGCGGAAAACGCATTTATTATTCTCTTAACTACGATTGCACAGAGGCTTTTGTTGAAAAGCTTCAACAACTGCTTTCACACAAAAAATAACCGCGCGGAGCAAACTCTGCACAGGAACGGAGAATTAAATGAACAGAACGAATATTTTTTTCAGCAGAATCATTGTTTTTATCGCTGCGGTATGCAGCCTTGTCTGCGGATGCACGAGCGGCAGTGCGCAGGAAACTCCCCTGCCGAAAAATACTCCGCAAATCACGCCGGCACTCGTCCCGACTGAGGCGGTTTCCGAATTCCCGACGTGTACCGCTCCCGCAATTACGGATGCGCCGAATCATGATAATGACAGTGAAACCGTTCTGACAGCGGAGCAGATTTCCGCAATGAACGCTGCATTTTTGCAATTCCCGGGCGAATCGGCAGGGTTGTTTGACCTTGCTTCGTTTAAAAACGGAATTTCAGCCGAACGGCTGAAGGCTCTTATCGCACGGGGAAATTTGCCCTCCGCAAACGGCTATGTCGGGCAAACGCCGCTTTCCGCTCAGCAGCGGAATGAGATTCTGAACAACCGTGCATTGGATGCCGTTCGGAATAATTCAGATGTACGCTTCGGTTTCTGTGTGCAGCGCAGCGACCTTCGCTCCGTTCCGTTTGCGCAGCGCGTAACTTCAAAGCCCAACGACCGCTTCGGTGACACTCTTCAGGAATCCGTTGTTCTGCAAAACGAGCCTCTCGCCGTGCTGCATGAAAGTGCCGACGGTAAATTTCTTTTCGTTGCAGCATATTTTTATGTCGGTTGGATAAACTCCGACAGTGTTGCGCTGTGCAGCAGCTTTAAACAATGGCAAGCTCTGCTTGCGCCCGAAAACGATTTTCTTGTTGTAACGGGCAGCAGTTTCCGTCTTTGCCGCGATCCGTACGAACCGTTGGTTTCGGAGCTTGAATTAACGATGGGAATGCGGCTTTCGCTTGCGGAAAAGCCCGGAACGGTCAAATCCGTTCGCGGAAGAATGTCATATGATAACTATATTGTGAACGTTCCCTCCCGCGCGGCGGACGGGAGCCTGAAATTCATTGAAGCTCTCGTTCCGATTTCAAGGGATGTTCATATCGGATATATGCCGTTTACATACAGCAATGTGATTCGGCTTGCGGACAAAACGCGCGGAGAAATTTACGGTTGGGGCGGAATGCTCGACGCACGGGACTGTTCCGCGCTTGTTATGGAAATCTACCGCTGTTTCGGCATAATGCTGCCGCGCAACACATCCGACCTTGCCAAGCTTCCGGAAAAATACGCAGCGGATGTTTCTTCCCTTTCGGCGGAAGCGAAGCGTGAGACAATCCTAAGTCAGCCTGCGGGTGTCATTCTTTTCTTTCCCGGACACGTTATGATTTATTACGGCTCCGACGGCAATGACCTGCTCTGCCTGAGCGCGGCGGGCAAATTCGCCCCCGTGCAGTCCTCCGCAACACAAAATGTCTATACCGTTGAGGTGTGTTCGCTTGATGTCCGCCTTTCAAACGGAAAAACATGGCTCGAAGCCGTCGAAAAGATTATTCGAATAGGCTGAGGTTTTCGCGGACAAATTATAAAGCGAGCTGCCGGCGGGAAAATTTTTTATCGCCGGCAGCCTGCCGAACGAAAGCCTTCAACAAACATTTTGTTTCAAGCACAAACCTCAACCGGCATCATTTCTGTATTTTTCCCATTTCAATCCGAATTTCGTGCCGCTCCGGATCGGTGTTCTGACAGGAATACACATCGAATCCGATAATCTCGAATCCGTTTTTTCGATAGAATGCAATTGCATTTTCATTGCAGGACTGTGTTTCAAGAACGCTCATTCGTGCGCCGGAAGCTTTTGCTGCATCGGAAATTGCATTCATCGGCAGCGTTCCGACGCCTTTGCTGCGCACATTTCCCGAAGCAGCGGTTCAAGCCGGCATTGACATATCCGATTTCGGTCACAGCTTTGTCCCCATTTGAATACACTGGTGCTGTAAGTGAATTATTCAGCGCAATTTCAAGGCCGCTCCGATTCGGGGTTGTTCGGAGTGCCGCTGACTGTATTAATGATTCCGGAGGGGTATTATGAACAGCATTATCGCACAGCTTGACGATGTGCATTTAATATATCACGAGCCGCGCGGCGAAACCGAGGCGGTGGGGGGTATAAGTTTATCCGTTCACAAAGGGGAGTTTGTTTCGATAGTCGGGCCTTCCGGCTGCGGCAAAACGAGCCTTCTGTCCATTTTTGCGGGCATATTGCAGCCAAGCTCCGGCAAAGCCGAGGTTCTCGGCGCACCGCCCGATCCGCGTGCAAACAGCACGGGCTACATGCTTCAGCGCGATCATCTTTTTGATTGGCGCACAATCGAACAGAATGCCCTGCTTGGGTTGGAAGTCAAAAAAAGACTGAATGCCGAAACCCATGCTTACGCTGCGGAGCTGCTGGACCGTTACGGATTGGGAGCGTTTAAGGATTATTATCCGCGTCAGCTTTCGGGAGGAATGAAGCAGAAAGCCGCACTTATACGCACGCTCGCTTTTTCGCCGGAGCTGCTGCTGCTGGATGAACCTTTTTCCGCATTGGATTATCAGCAAAGGCTTCTGCTTGCGGATGAAGTTCATTCAATCATCAAGCGCGGAGGGTACACTGCCGTGCTTGTAACTCACGACATTTCGGAAGCCATCTGCATGAGCGACAGGGTAATAATCCTGAGCGAACGCCCCGCACGAATCCGCAAACAGGTGGAAATCAACATGGGCAGCGACACACCGCTTGAACGGCGGTCAAACCCGCTTTTCAGAGAATACTATGACGCTGTCTGGTCGGAATTCCGCCTTGCGGGAGAGCGGCAGCAGCTGATGCCGACGGAAAATGCGAATACGCAGAAAGGAGTTTGAACCGTGAAAAGAACGATGAAAGATATAAAGAGTTCGAAATTAAAACCTCATGCAGCGGAAAAACCTTCGGCGCCGCTGCCCGCAGTGTCCGACGAACATGTGGCTTATCTTCGACGGCTGAAGCGGCACAACCGCTTTATCATTGCAATGCAGCTGGCAATTTTAGTTGCATTCATCGGGCTTTGGCAGCTTTTGGGGGATCTCGGCATCGTGAACACTTTCATTGTGTCCGCACCGCTGCGTGTTTTAAAAACGCTCGCCCGCCTGAATGCAAGCGGGGAGCTGTTTGTTCATATCGGCGTCACAATGCTTGAAACAATCGCCGGGTTCACTGTGGGAACACTGGTCGGAACACTTATTGCAGTGCTGATGTGGTGGAGCAAAACTCTCTCCCGCATTCTTGACCCGTATATGGTGGTGTTGAACGCATTGCCGAAAATTGCGCTCGGTCCGATAATAATCGTTTGGGTCGGCGCAGGCATGGAAGCGATAATCGTGATGGCACTGCTGATTTCAACAATCGTAACAATAATGACGGTGCTGGCAGGTTTCAATGAAATATCTGCCGAAAAACAGCTCCTTATGCGCACCCTCGGTGCAAACAAAATGCAGACCTTTTTGAAAGTGATTCTGCCCGCTTCCGTGCCGACAATTATCGGTGCGCTGAAACTGAGCGTCGGAATGAGCTGGGTCGGCGTCATCGTCGGCGAATACCTCGTGTCCAAATCCGGTCTCGGCTATCTTATCGTTTACGGCGGTCAGGTGTTTCAATTGGATCTTGTTATGACGTCAATAGTGATCCTCTGCATACTTGCCGCTTTGATGTATTATTGCATCGCCTTCCTTGAAAAAAGGATCCTTCAGGCGAGGGGGGAAGGGTAGCCTGCCGCGTGATTGGTAATGCGCGGTTAAAAAGCGAACCGAGCCAAAGCTTTCATTTGCCGAAGGCCTTGACCCGGTTCGCTGCCGTTTATATTTTTCTTCGTTGGTATTCAACATTCGTATTCAACAGCGCTTATATTGCGGTTTAATTTCCGCACGAAATGCTGTAGTTCTCATTTCCGACAGTAAAAACCGCCCTGTCGTTCACTCTGTCTATTTCAACGGTGACGGGCATTGAAGTGACATGTTCGCGCAGCACGGCAAAACGGGTATCGGAGGGAACAACCCCATCGAGAAGCTCCTCGGGAGAAACAGACAGCGAGCGCATATCCTCGGCTTTTATCCCGCCGGAATCCTTTACGCGTTCATCGGTTGTCATTCCGAAGTAATTGAAAGTTCCGCCCACATCCCAAGTTGCATCGCAATAATAGTATTCTCCGTCCAGTTTTATCAAGTTCCACTGATGTGCAATGGAATCGTTGATGCAGTTGACGTCAATGCAGTCAATATCCGCCTGCGCGCAAAGGAAGGTCATTGCCTCCGCAAACGAATAGCATATGCCCATTCCATCACACATAACGGAATAAGCGGACGTTCGATAGATGTATTCGTCCTCGGTAAGGTTCTGCGGGTTTTCATATGCTTCATAGTCGTATTGCGCATATGCGGTCAGCCTTGAATACAGCAAAAGCGCACGCTCGGTTTCGTTATCGCGCTCGCGAAGCACGGACATGAAGTCGATTGCGGTTGTTTCAAATTTTTGCAGTTTTTCGTCAAGTTCGTTTGGCTCAACGTTGATTATTTTCCATTTCAACACACCCGTTGAAGCATCAAAATCCCGATAATCATTACAAAGTGCAAATGCGGTGAACGGCGGGCACATCTCGTTGACGGCAAAAACCGTATTCATTGCAAACGTTGGTTCATAGCTGTCGAACCCGAATTTCACGTTTGTTTCTCCTTTCAGAAACGCATCTACGACCATTCGGGCGGCTTTAATCGCCTGTTCGCCGACAAGTTTTGTCATCAGCGGCGTTGTCTTATGATAATCCGGGCTGTAAACAAGCGGTGCACGCGTCGGCATCGGCGTTTCCGTCGGCACGGCAGCCGTCGGCCGAATCGTTTGCGCAGGGGTCGGCGCGTCCGTGGGATTATTTTCTCCGCTCCCTCCGCAGCCGCCGAACAAGCCGAACCCCGCTGCGGCACAGACAATCATTATAAGCAGCTTTAATAAAACCTGCCGCCCCGCTTTTCTTCCGTTCTCAGCGCATTCAATCGGCAAATGCTGTTTTTTCATGCCGTGCCTCCTCGGGACGCTTTCAAATCAATCAGCGAATGTTCCGCTTTTTTTAACAATAATGCCGCCGGTTTTAAAAATCGAGTTTTCCGGCACAACCCCGCGAACGCAGGAAACGGGGTAGACATTGCTGTGCCGACCGATGACCGTTCCCGGATTCAGCACGCTGTTGCAGCCCACTTCAACAAAATCTCCGAGCATTGCCCCGACTTTTTTCCTCCCGGTTTCAATGCTTTTTTCGGCGGATTTAATCACAACGTGAGTCTTGTCGCTCTTGACATTGGATGTTATCGAGCCTGCGCCCATATGCGCTTTATATCCAAGAATCGAGTCCCCGACATAGTTATAATGCGGAGTCTGAACATTGTCGAAAAGAATAACATTTTTCAGTTCCACCGAATTGCCGACAACGCAGTTTTTTCCGACAAGCGCATTGCCGCGGATAAAAGCACCGTGCCGCACTTCCGCACCGCTGTCAATTATGCACGGACCGTTTATCCATGCCGTGGGGTAAACGACTGCATCCTTCGCGATCCAAACGTCTTCCTTAGGGTGAGAGAATTCCTCCGACGAAAGGGCCGCACCGATTTTGAGAATGGTTCCGCCGATTTTGTCCAACGCCTGCCACGGATATTCGCATTCGCGCAAAAGATCCGCCGCACGAGTTTTGGACAGATCAAAAAGTTCATCTGTTTTATACATTTTTTGCCTTCCAAATTCAAAGTATCAAACCGTTTTAAAGCATTGCCCCGCCGAACGGCAAGGCCGCTCATTTTTGCTGTGCAAGGCCCTCACGCTTTATTGCGTCGACTATGCCGTCAACAACCTTGCGGCATTCTTCCGTTGTCTGTGCCTCCGCCATGACGCGAATAACAGGCTCCGTTCCGCTCTTGCGCAAAAGCACCCTGCCGTTGTCGCCCAGAGCCTCCTCCGCTTCACGCACACTGCCTTTGACGACATCGTTGTTAAGCACCGCCTCCTTATCCGAAACGCGCACATTCACAAGCAGCTGCGGATAAATCTTCACCGGAGCAGCAAGCACGGAAAGCGGCTGTTTGTTTGCAAGCATCGCCTGCATAAGCTTTATCGCCGTCAAAAGTCCGTCACCCGTTGCGGCATATTTGCTGAAAATGATATGCCCCGATTGTTCGCCGCCGAGCAAATGCCCGTTTTTCCTCATGCATTCGTAAACATATTTGTCGCCCACATCCGTTTTTTCGTAGTTGATGCCGGCACGGTCAAATGCGCGATAAAGTCCGAAGTTGGACATCACGGTTGTTACAACGGTGTTGTTGGCAAGTTTTTCTCTGTCCTTCATGTACTTTCCGTAAATATAAAGGATAAGATCGCCGTCAATGACCCTGCCTGTTTCATCGACCGCAATGCACCTGTCCGCATCGCCGTCAAACGCAAAGCCCACATCGAGCTTGTTTTCGGTCACAAGCCTGCGCAGCCCCTCGATATGAGTCGAGCCGCAGTCGTTGTTGATGTTCAGCCCGTTCGGCTGATTGCCGATAACGACCGTTTCCGCGCCGAGAGTTTCAAAAATGCTCTTTGCCATCATCCACGTGCTTCCGTTTGCGCAGTCAAGGCCGATGCGCATACCCTTATAAGAGTGGGTTGCAAGGCTGATAAGATAACCGATATAGCGGTTGCGTCCCGCCGCATAGTCAACGGCTTTTCCGATATCACTTCCGGTCGCAAACGGAATCTCCGCACCTTTGCCGTCGAGATAACGCTCAATTTCATCGATAACGTATTGCTCCATCTTTTCGCCGTCCCCGTTCAGCAGCTTAATACCGTTGTCGAAATAGGGATTATGGCTTGCGCTTATCATGATGCCGCAATCAAAATCATCGGTGCGCGTGATGTACGAAACACTCGGCGTTGTTGTAACATGCATAAGGTACGCATCCGCGCCGCTCGCCGTCAGTCCCGCCGTCAATGCGCACTCGAACATATAACCCGAACGCCTTGTGTCCTTGCCGATAACAACGGAACATTTATGCTCCCGTCCGTAGTATGCACCCAAAAAACGGCCGATTTTGTAGGCATGTTCAACATTGAGCGCTTTGTTTGCTTCGCCTCTGAATCCGTCCGTGCCGAAATATTTTGACATAGTTTTTACCCTCCGCAGAAAATGAGTGAGTACCCGTCATTTTTTATCCGGCTCTCCTCAATTGTTTATAAATTTGATTTTCACCCGCACGCCGTTTAAGCATCGGGCGGAATTCTTCCTGTATTAAAATTTATCAATGTTTGAATATATGCCGCAATGGCTGCGGCTGTTATTGCGTCGGCACCGGTATTCAGCGTTTCGCCCCGGTTCCGCACAACTCATTTCGCTCCGTCTCCGGCACAAGTCCGCCGCCCGTTGCCCAAAGAATATGCGCAGCTCTGCTCATTTTCTCGTCAAGTCCGTGTTTTTTCAGGTAGTCCGTGCAGCTTTCGCCCATCATGCCCATGTATGCGGCGGCGGATATTGCAGCGGAAGGTTCAACAAAAATGCCTTCCGAACCGTTCAGCAGCCGCAGCAGCGGCAAAAGTCTGCCGTCCGAAACGGTGAACTCGCCGTCCAGGGTTTTGCGCATCGCTTCGAAAACAAGCTTTGAGGCGCAGCCCACGGCAAGCCCGTCCGCCTGAGTTTTGCCGCTCAGCCCAAACTCCGCAACCGGAACGCATTCGCCCTTTGCAAATGCCGCAAGCATGCATGGTGCGTTCACGGGTTCGACAAAGAAGCAATGCGCGGCATCACCGAACAGTTTTTTAAGTCCGAACGTGATCCCGCCGGGCGCGCCGCCGACTCCGCAGGGCAAATACACAAACAGCGGGTGTTCGGCATCAACGCTCACTCCGTGCGCCGAAAGCTGAGTTCGCAGCCGCAATGCGGCAACTGCATAGCCCATGAAAAGATCGACCGAATTCTCGTCATCAATAAAGTAGCTCGTCGGGTCCGCATCGGAAAGTTTCCTGCCCTGCCGCACAGCCTCGGAATAGTCCGTTTGATATTCAATAACGTCAACACCCTTTTCGCGCAGCAGATCCTTTTTCCACTGTTTTGCATCCGCGCTCATATGAACGGTAACATCATAGCCGAGTGCAGCACTTGCAATGCCTATGCTCAGCCCGAGGTTCCCCGTTGAGCCGACCTGAATTTTGTATTTCGAAAAGAACTCACGCTTTTCAAGCAGGGTCGAATAGTCAGAGTCGGTTGTTATAAGTCCGTGTTCAAGCGCAAGCTTTTCGGTATGCTTCAGCACTTCGTAAATACCGCCGCGCGCTTTCACCGAACCCGCGACCGGCAGTTCCGAATCCGCTTTTATAAACAGACTGCCCGCCGGAACGGCTTCCGAACAGCCGCCGCGCTTCAAAAGCTGCTTTTGATAATTCGGAACCGCTTTAAGTTCGGATTCGATTATACCGTGCCGCGGCGCCGTTTCGGGGAATGCTTTCTCAATAAGCGGCGCAAAACGCACAAGCCGCGCTTCCGCATCCTTAATCTGCTCAATGCCGAAAGGATAATCCGGCGCATTAACGGCATTCGGGTCCATGTCCGTGTTTTCAAAGAACACTTCCTCACACTTTGAAAATGCGGAAAGCTCCCTCTGCGGAACATAACGGAATTTTGCGGACTGCATACCGCGTTCCGCCTTTTGTTTTTTGGGCGGCTTATAGTTGAATCTTGTTTGCGCTTCTTCGGGCTTTCCGGCAATGATAAGCTCTGCCGCCTCCGCCGCCTGCATCATTGCACCGTCAATAAGCTTTGCTTCTTCGTCGTTCGGAACACCGAGAACATGGTCGATAAGGCCGTGTGCGGGCTTTCCGATTCCGACCCTGATTCGCGGAAAGTCTTCAAACCCAATCAGGCTTTCAATGCTTCGCATTCCGTTATGCGTTCCCGCCGAGCCGTTCATGCGGATTCTGAGCGCGCCGCAGGGCAGATCTATGTCATCATATATTACAACAAGTTCATCATGCTGCGGTTTGTACCAATTCAAAAGATCGCCCACTGCCCATCCGGAATTGTTCATAAACGTTTCCGGTTTTGCAAGCACAACGCGCGTGCCGCCGAGCCGCCCCTCGCCGTACACGGAACGGAACCCCTTTTTGTTTACGGAAATATTCAGCCTTTCCGCTATTTTATCGATCGTCATAAACCCGACATTGTGACGCGTTTTGGCGTATTCCCTGCCCGGGTTGCCCAGCCCGACTATAACAAACATCGTTTTCTCCCTGTCGCTCGTAAGCTCTTATCACGCAACGCCTATTGCAATTCGTGCAATCAGCAGCGCATCGGCAATTGTTATTCTTCCGTCGTTATCCAAATCTCCGTACTGCGCAACGCCGTCGTGTTCAATAAGTTCGAGCGCAACGCGCGCCGTCACCAGTGCATCGGCGATCGAAACAATTCCGTCCATATCAACATCTCCCGGGCGTGTGATCGGCTCAACTGCCTCATATCGCGCATAGACATTCCCCGAATGTTGAACATTCTGATATATCCCTTCCCACATCAGGAACTCATAGCCCTCGTGTTCGGGCGGAATCGGCGGAACAGCCGAACCGCCGGCGGGAATGCTTGCCTGCGAAATTATTTCGTCCGTCAGGCCATCGATAAACGTTATGGTACAGTTTTGTTCGGAATAACCGAGCCAATGTTCGATTCTTTGTTCAAGTTGCCCGTAATTTTCAAATTCGCCGACAAAATGTTCTACCACAACTCCCTGATTATTCACAATAAATGTTTGCGGAATCATGTTATATTCCGAAACAAGTGCACCCAGCACCGAATCGAGGCGAATGCAATCGTAAGTGTACCCCGCGCTTTCCATAAGCTCGGCGCATGCCTCCGGAGTGCTTGTTGCATCCTCATAAAGCAAGCCGTAGACCCCGATGTCATCGGAGAAACCGTCCGCCGCCGTCTGCATATATTCCATCTCGTTTATGCATACGGCACTCCAAGTTGAAAAATAGTGCAGAACCGTTATCTTTTTTTGAGCAAAAACTGCTCCGTTAATGTTTTCTCCGTGAATCGTTTCGGAAACAAAGTCCGAAATGTTTTCTCCGATTTTGGACGATGAACTGCCGTTTCTTTCTGCATTGGCATAAAATCCCGAACAGAGTATGAGCAAAGCTGTAAAGACCGCAAAAATTCTTTTCATATGATTTCTTCTGCCTTTCATTTAAGGATAAGAAAGAGTATTTAAAAAGTGTTTAATCTCACCGCCGTTTTTCATTCGGCATTTCAAATAATAAATAATAATTAACAACCGGCCCGTATGGGAGGTCGGAATTGCTCCGACGCTCCCATTTTGTCTGCCTGTTTGCCGGCAGCTGCCGCACAAACACCGGTCAAGGCATTTATTCAGCCCGATTTAAGGCTTAAACCGTTCAGTTGTCTTCGTTGTTCTTTTTCTTTTTAGAGAGAGCGACTGCAACTCCTGCCGCTGCACCGAGAACAACTACGCCGCCCGCGGCAATGAAGGGCCAAACTTTGACGGGTGTTTTTTCTCCGCCGCTGTTTGAAGGCGTCTTAGTGTTGTCATTGGGTTTTGTGTCGGGAGCTTTGGTGCTGTCCGCACCGGGTTCGGGCGTGGTGCTGCCGGTCGGGTCGCCGCTTTCGGCGGGCTGTTTTGTTTCGGTGGGCTGATAGTTCGGAGCCGATGTCTTGTTGTCGCCGACAGCCTCTTCTCCGCGGTTAAATCCGCCCTCGGGGTCCTTTGCGCCGCTGATTGTGATTATCGCGTTATGGGTCGTGAACGCCTGCGGAGTGGATTCGCCGCCGACGGGTGCATTCACAAATTCGTTTACGATCATAACGATTTGCTGATTCACCGAAACGCCGTCTTTAACTTTAAAGGTCATTTTGAAGATATCGCCTTTCGCGTTCATCGCATCGGTCGGCATACCGATTCCGAGCTTGATTTTGCCCTGATAGGCAAGCGTCTCGTAATCAAGGATAACAAGGTTGTTCCCGGAACGAAGGCTTTTCATAACATCCAGTTCTTCAAGCCCGACAAGTTCGAGAGAATTGGGATCATATTCAACGGAAAGGTGAGCAGCGTGGATTGCATATTCTCCGCTTACGCTCAGCGTAACATCAAAGGTGCCTCCGGCAGGAACGTTGTCCGCGCCGTTCATCGTGAACACCGCGCCCTGATCCGCAAGCATTGCCTGCGGCAGCAGCATTGCGGCAGCAAGAAGGATTGCCATAAAGACAGTTGCAATTTTTTTCATTTGTTATTGTTTAACTCCTTTTTCTTTTTGTTCTCATTCGGAACACGGTTCGGCTGTTCCTCATTTTGAAGCGCAAGCCGACTCTATTCCTGTCCAGTCTGCATTGTAGCATAACAGAACTTCTTTTTCAACAATTGAATTTGGGCAATTCTTTGAACATTGTTTGCAGCACCGCTTTCCGATGCTGCATGAAGTGCAGCTTTTTATTGCTGCTGTACATAAAAAAGTACATATAACATTAATATATGTTCCTTTGTGTCGCCTGTGTCCGTTTTGTGACAAAAAAATGCAATTCGGGCGCAGATTCGGCAAAATAAATTTTATTCTGTTAATATATGTTCACAGGCAGCACATTGCCGCAGATATCTCGCCCCGCGATGTATCGCAAAGGGCACGGATACATCGCACCTAACAGTCCGCACACCGCTGTCATGTCACGGTTCATTTCTTTCACCTCTATGCTGCATCAGCAGCAGTGCGCGGACACCACTTCCTCCGAGCCTTCCGTTCGGGAAGCTGCTGCTGCAAAAGCCCCTCCTCATACATCCGCTTCCCCTGCGGCTGTATGCAGTTATCGCTATTATTCTTTTGCGGCAGCAGCCCTTTCTTCAACGCATTTGCAGCATCATTTCCGCATTTCCAAAATCACTTATTCTGCGGGTCTCCGCCGTTTTGAACTGCACATAACAAATGGGGGAAGCCCCCCTTGCGGGGAGCTTCCTTTTTCATCTATCTTATTATTTTTAACGCATTCAGTCTTTTTATAATCCGAGCGCAGGCACAAGCAGATGCATTGCACCAAACGAAATAACCGAAACCGCCGAACCGATTATGACTTGAAGCACAGTGTGCCGTCCGAGTCGAACCGATGATATGCCGATCGGCACCAAAAGCAAAGCAGCAGGCAGGAAAGCAGCACCGAGATACGCCGTCAGCATTGCGACAGGCCCCGCAACACCGCAGGCATGACCGCTTGCGCGATATTTGAATATGAAGGAAAGTATCGCCAGCAGCAGCCCGGAACAGAGATATGTTGCAAACATAACCTTTTCAACCTGCACTCCTCCGCCGAAAAAAGCAAATGCCGCACCCATAAAGTAACCCGTCACCGAGAAAATGAGCGCAACCGTCCTTTCAAACTTCCTTCCGCGCTTTTTCAATGCAGGAATCACCGCGCACAGTGCATACGGAACAACCGGCAGAAGGCTGAGCGAAAAAACAGCCTCCGCATAGTGAAACCTGTTTGCAAACGCAGCATCACCCATTGCAATATAAAGAATCGTTGTGAGCAGAGCCGCAAAAACCGGCGGCACTGTTACAACCCGTATAATTTTGGCAGCGCACAGCTTTCCTTTGCCGACCGACCTTCCGGATTTTGCGGACAAGTTAAATTCGTTTTTATTGAGTCCGCTGTCCCGACTCTCAAAATGATTCGCTCTGAGATTCTCCATGTTTCTGCTGATTCCTTTCGCTTTTCTTTTTCCGTACCGGCCTCCTCAGTTTATGTCGGCCTAAGGCAGGTGTCCCTGCTTTGCTTCGCGGTTTATTTTGTATCATATTCCCCGCCGAAATGCACCCTATTGCACGCATATGAAATTCTACGCTGCCGATTCCCGCCGGTAGAGTTCAAAAACCCGCATTCTACCGTGAGTAGAGTGTGTTTTTTTGTTTATTTCTGTTAACAAATTTATATATCGCATTATAATTGATTTTCTGTTGCTTTTTTCCGCTTGTTGTTGTAAAATAGCCTCATGATAGTTAGAGATGATGAAAAAGTGAAAAAAACCATTGCCGAAAACATTGTGCGCTACCGGCGTGAATGCAACCTTACCCAAGCGGAGCTTGCCGAAAAAATCCACTATTCGGATAAATCCGTCTCCAAATGGGAGAGAGCGGACGGTGTTCCCGATATTTTTGTTCTTGTCATGCTTGCGGAACTGTTCGGCGTAACGGTTAACGACCTTTTGACTGAAAAGCATCGAAAGAGCCACCGTGCCGCACCTAAGCTGAAGCGCAGTATCATAACGCTGATGTCCGCCGGACTGGTGTGGCTTGTTGCGGCCGTTGTTTTTTTCGCATTCAAAGTCGCCTTTCCCGACCTTCCGCGAATTTGGCTTGCATTCATTTATGCAATCCCCGCGATGTTCATCGTGACGCTCGTGCTGTCCGCGCTTTGGCACCCGCCGATTTTCAGTTATCTGTCCGTTTGCGGAATTGTTTGGGGTTCTGCGCTTTCGGTTGATGTTTCGTTGAACGTTCCGAACGTTTCCCTCGTTTATATCATTGCAGCGGTTCTCCAGGTGCTCATTGCACTTTGGTGGCTGATGAAAAACACCTCGCTGCTTGCAAAAGTTCGCTTTCCGAACAAAGCAGAAAGCACAGAAACCGCTGCGAACAAAGCGGAAAGTGCTGCCGAAAAATAAATTCGCCCGATTTGTTCCGAAGCAGGCTCATGCAAATTTACACTTAATTCCGTTAAAGCCTAAAAGCCCGCTGCCGCAGTGACCGTCGGCAGCGAGCTTTTGCAGCTTATCTTTAGTTTTGTTTTATGAAGTCCGTTCTCGGTCCGCCTGCTCCAATGCCCGCACAGCAAAGCTTTTAAATGAACATTAATGCGGCGAATGCAATTTCACATGCAAACCCCAAAACGCCGACAATCACCCGCACGGCGCGGTTCTTTGCAATTGCCGAAACAAACAGCGGCAAAAACGGAAACGCCGCCGTCAAAACCAATATATATTTTGCGTCAACGTTGGGCAAGGCGATTGCCATCCATGCAAAGCAAAACAGCGAATAACTCAATCTGATCCTTCTCCCGCCCGCAAAGAGCAGAAGAATAAGTACGATGCAGGAAACAGCGCTCACCCATATTTCAGGCGCATTAAGACTTAGCAGTCCGAACGCAGATTCAAACATAGACCCGAACCCCTGCCGCAGTCCGATCGCACCTTTCAAAAAGCAGTCATTAAGCATACCGCAGTACAGCAAGCCGCCGATCATGCCGGCCGAGACCGCAGCCGGAAGCAATGCTCCCGCCGCGCAGCGAGCGCAGCTGCCCGCAAACTTTTCTCCGTTCCGTTTTTTTAAACGGCAGGCACGTATTCCCTCCGTTATCGGCAGCAGCGCAAGCAGCAGGCCGAACACATTGAATGCCGATGCAGCCGCCGCAAAAAGTCCGCTCCGAACATAATATCCGCGCCTTGCACAATATGCAGCCGCAAGCGAAAACAGGAGAAATACAGATAAACCCGATGTGGGCTGCAAAAGCAAAACGAACATCGGCGAAAGCAACAAAACCCTGACGGCAAACACCGCCGTGCGCTTTTCGAAGCCGAGCAGCATCAGCTCATACAGCATTACAGCGGCTGCACACACTGAAATCGTGTTCAGTGCGAAAACAAGCCCCGCCGTCGGAATGCCGAGCAGCGCAGCATCTCTGTAAACCCCGATGCCCGCAGCAATTGCACGCGGAAATACATATTCCCCAAGCGCGGAAAGCAACCCGAGCCCGCTCAGCGCATCGGGCGCACAAACAGGGCTGCCTTTCCCCGTTATGAACAGGCGCGCATAAGTTTGAGGGACGGTTCCGGAATAACCGTTCAGGTTCATATCCGCCGCATATATTGCAGCAATTGTAATAAATTGAATAATGAACGCGGAAAGAACGATTTGAAGCCAAGGGTGCAGCCGTCTTCGGCTTCGCGCACCCAAGTCCGCACACGGAGATTTTTCTTCGTTCTCCGTAAAAAAATCAAAAAAAACGGGCAGCAGCCGAAAAATCAGCAGCTGGAAAACCAAAGCCGCGGCACCGCCGAACAAAATGCCCGCCCTGTCCGCTCTTTTCGAAAATGCCGCAAACACAGCAAATCCAACACTCACCAAACCCGGCAGTGCATAAATCAATGCCGTTCGAACGCTTTTCTTTTGCATTTCGCTCCCCTTTCATATCGATTATAGCACATTAAACCGACCTGAGCAATAAAGGTTACGAATATCGATAATATATCATCTACATTGCAAAAAAAGCTTGCTTTTTTTCACCCGATGCTGTATTATATGCAAGTGCCGTATGATGCTTTGCACATACAGTTGGAGAGATGGCTGAGCTGGTCTAAGGCGCACGATTGGAAATCGTGTATACGGGGAACCGTATCAAGGGTTCGAATCCCTTTCTCTCCGCCAGAAGTCCGCCGTAATTTTGTTAGAATTGCGGCGGACTTTTACATATTGCTGCGAATTGAGCATACCGAATTTCGGAGGTTGAGATGGAAATAAGAGAGTATACGGAATACAGCCGTGATGAGATTCAGCGACTCTATTCACAGGTCGGATGGACTGCATACACGGAAGATTTAAAGGCACTGGAGCAAGGCTTCAAAAACTCCCTGCTTGTTTTAGCGTCATTCGAAAACGATGAACTCCTTGGAATCATTCGGGTTGTCGGCGATGGGTTCACCGTTATTTTGGTTCAGGATATTCTGGTATTTCCTCAATATCAAAGGCAGGGTATCGGAACGGCACTGCTCAAGGCGGTCCTTGACAGATATTCTCATGTCAGGCAAATACAACTGGTAACAGACAACACACCACAGACGGTGGCTTTTTATAAATATCTCGGCTTTTCGGATTTTTCAGCGCTCGGATGCTGCGGTTTTATGAAAGGCTGACCGACTTTCATCTGATTCAATGCTTTGTGCGGGAAACACCGCTGCAAAAAGACGCTGCAATCACTTCAGGCTGTATCTCGCTGCTGCGGCATTGATTTTTGCGCCGAGTCACCTTGCTGTTTCTTACAACAATGCGCTTGCGCTCAAACTGAAATTCCGAAACCAAACTTTTTTTCAGCGGGGCTGAAGCTTCCTTCGGCTGATTCAACATTTATTTCGAAGGAATACGGCCTGCCTTGGTTCAACCTGTACGAAAAGCTGTTGTAAAGCTGCCTTTCGGGTTGACTTTTCATCGAATTCCCGATAAAATATTTTTGCGGCAGCACAATGCCCGATGTACCCGAAAGGAGCAAGCCGATGATGTTTTTCAAGGCAGCGGAACGCAGCGGAAAATTGCAGCATTTATCCCGTATTTTTCTTGTATCTGTTCTGATTATTGCAGCTGTCGCCGCAGTGTTTGCCCTGTGCGCCTGTGTTTCAGACATCGGCACCGCCCCGATTTCACCTGCACCGACAAGAAATATCGGCGTTGAAACTCCCGATGCTGAGCCGACAGATATTCCGTATGAGATTTCCGCAACATATGAACTGTATTATTTCGAAAACCGCCGTTTGGAGCAGTGCGTCCGCGAGCAGCTCTTTTGGGAAGGCAAAATCTTCCTCGGCGATATTCTTTCTGTCACAAAACTTGATTTAAGTCACTGCGGCATCAACGATATTTCGGAACTTGCCGCATTTAAGAACCTTGTTGAGCTTGATTTATCGTTCAACACCGTGCAGAGCTTAGAGCCGCTCACTCAGCTGAAAAAACTGAAGCGATTGACGCTCAACAATGTTTCGGCATCTGATTTTACCTTTTTGTCGCAGCTTTCGCAATTGTGTGAACTGAGCGTTCGTCAGTGTGCAATCACGGATTTAACGCCGTTTTCATCCGCTGTTTCCCTGCAAACTCTCGATATCAGCGGCAACGCTGTTTCGGACTTATCTCCGATTTCCGCCCTTTCTCAACTTATCAACCTGTATGCGGACAGCAACGCAATTTCGGATCTTTCTCCGATTTCAAATCTTTCTTCGCTGGAAACACTCTCGCTTCACGGCAACGATATAACAGCCGTCGAGCCGCTTTCTTCGCTTACCGATTTGCACTATCTTGATTTAAGCGGCAACGACATCGGCGATATAGACCCGATTTGTTCGCTGAAAAATCTTCACACGCTGGATCTTTCGTTCAATGCTATAGAAAGCTGCGAAACACCGCTCAACAGCACCGGATTGCTGATTCTGAATTTATCCTCAAACAAGCTGACTGATATTTCCGTTTTGCTGTCTAAGACACGCAGCCTTCAGAGAGTAATATTGACCTACAACCCGATTGATGATTTTTCGTTGTTTTTCAACATGAAGGAATTGCAGTTCATTTCCGCCGTTGAAGGCACGGGAATGGATGCCGAAACGCTCATGAAGCTTCAGCGCGCTTTTCCGGACACGATCTTTGAGTGATTGTTTCATTTTTATTTAAATTTTTTATATTTTACTCTTGAACCAAAAGACGCTTTATGTTAAAATAAATATATCGGGTATGGAAATTTCAGTTCATGCTCCGATATTATGACATGAGGGGATTGTATTCATTATGTTGTCAAACAAAATCACCATAGCGGCAAAAGGCAACAGGCGCATTAAACTGAGCATCTATTCCGGACACTTTGCAACGGGACATGCCCATGTTGACAGGTATATCAGCATGACAGAGATTCGGTCAAATGCAGCAATGGCAGCCGAAGCGGCGGACGAAATATCAAAATTTTTCCGCTGCACACCCATCGACACGATAATCTGCCTTGAAAACACGCAGGTCATCGGCGCATTTATCGCGCAGGATCTCATCGATTCAAGTCACAGCGTTAACAGCGGCGCAACCGTTAACATCATCACTCCGGGCATAAATTCAAACAACCAATTGGTCTTCAGCAGCGATATGCAGCAGTATGTTACGAATCGCAATATTCTTCTGCTCATGTCCACCGTTTCCACGGGGCGCAGTCTTGCCCGTGCTGCCGAATGCATCCGCTATTACGGCGGCAAGCCCGTGGGCATAGGTTCGATATTTTCCGCTGTTGAAGAAGCTGCCGGCTTACCCGTTCACAGCATTTTCATGCGCAGCGATTTAAACGAATACAATGTCTATCGCAGCGACGAATGTCCGCTTTGCAAAAACGGGAGGAAGCTTGACGGTTTCGTGACCGTCGGCGGCTGCACGGAAATTTGATCCCGTCCGGCGTATTCGCCGATTTTTAACGAATATTCAAATGCCGCACGGACGATATCTGCACTCCGCGCGGCATTTTTTCTGCTTCGCACCGAACAGGTTTCGTGAGTGTTCGGCTGTTTCCGAAAGGATTTATTCCGTCTGCATTTCAAGTTCCGCTTCGTCGTTTTCCGCTTCGACAGGAATGCTTTTTTCGCTCTTTTTAACGTATTTTTTCCAATCGGCCGTGCCGTAAAAAATGAGCGACAGCGCGGTTGCAATCGTCCAGCCGATGGGCCATGCAAGCCAAATTCCCGTTGTTCCGAGTGCGGTTTTCGACAATACCGCCGCAAGCGCAACGCGCAGAGTCAAATCGCTGAAGGTTGTCACCATAAACTTTTTCATCATGCCCGCACCGCGCAAAACGCCGTCCGCAACAAGCTTTGCGGCAACAATAAGATAGAACGGCGAAATTATCCGCAAAAAGCGCATTCCGATATCCGCTGCCGTGCCTGTCGGGCTTTCCAAAAAAACATAAACAAGCTGCCTGCCCGCAAAGAAATACAAAAGCACAAGCGGAACGCAGATTGCAAACACAAGCCGCAGTCCGGCCGCAAATCCTGCTTTAATTCTTTCCGGCTTGGCGGCACCGAGGTTCTGTGCAGTAAAGCTTGAAATGCCGTTTCCGAGAGTTGTGAGCGACGTTGTGACCATATTGTTCAGCTTGACGGCGGAAGAATATCCCGCCATGACAGCCGCTCCGAAGTTATTTATAACGCTTTGAATTATTATATTGCCGACGGAAATAAAACTCTGCTGAAGAATACTCGGCACGGCAATCTCCGCAAAACGCCCAAACAGATGCCATGAAAAAACAGGAACCCTGTCACCGCGGTTTTCGCACTCGAGCGCGTGAAGTCTTTTCAAAACGAAAGCAACCGCAAGAATGCAGCTCACACCCTGACAAATGAAGGTTGCCCACGCAACACCCGCAACACCCATGCTGAAACTGTGTACAAACAGAATATCCATGCCGATATTTGCCGTTGATGAACACGCCAAAAAGATGAAAGGCGTTTTTGAATCGCCCATTGCGGAAAAGATTCCGGTTGCGACGTTGTAGTAAAACATGAACGGCAGCCCGGCAATATAGATATCAAGATAAAGCTTTGAATCCGCAAGCAGTTCGGTCGGAGTTCGAATGAGTTTCAGCAGCGCGCCGCCGAACAGGAAGCCGCAAGTCATCAGCACAACGCAAAGCACGCCGCTTGAAATCAGAACGGTGTAAACCAGCGTTTTAAGGTCGGAAAACTTTTTTGCGCCGAAGAGCTGCGCCGCAATAACGGAGCAGCCGATATTGCAGCCAAACGCGAACGCAATGAAAATCAATGTTATTTCATAGCTGTTGCCGACCGCCGCAAGCGCATCGTTGCCGATAAATTTTCCCGCAACGAAACTGTCAGCAATATTATAAAGTTGTTGAAATATTATGCTTGCAAACAACGGCAGGCAGAACCGCAAAAGCACCTTTCCCGGTTTGCCGACGGTCAAATCTCTGTTTAAGCTCATTTTTTCTCCCCGATAAAGCCTGTTCGTATTACAGGAGTCGGGAATTTACCTTCTTTCCGCAAATTTTACCCGCAGCGCAGCCCGCTTTAACGCAAGCAGAACAACGCCCGCTCCCGCAAGCACCGCAAGGCAGGCGACGCTGCCGTCCGCCCCCGCAATGCAGAGCCCCTGCGGCGTCAAAAGCGCCAGTTTTGCAAACAATCCGCCACGAGCAGCGGTATCCGCAAAGCATCCTCCCAAAAGGCTTGTTGCAAACGCAATGAACGGTGCCGCAAGGTTCATCCGCCCCGAAATATCCGCCCCGCCGACAACAAGCGCAAGCGCACTTGCGCAAAAGAGGTAACAGCCCGCCGCAAGCAATTCATGCCCGTTCGGGGAGTTTCTCCCCGCCGCAGCAGCAGCAATATACATAACGGCATACATCGCAATTCCGCATATGAACAATGCCAAAAAATTGCTCCAAAACGAAATGCTCACTCCGGCTTTTTCCGCTGCAAGCCGTTTTTCCGCCGCCCGCGCCGCATTCGAGCCCGTCCACGACCCCAAAGTCAGCAGCAGCGTCAGCACCGCAAACGCACCTATGCCCGAAAACCGTGCTCGGAGCGCGCCGAAAACCGATGAATCCGCTTTTTCAACACTTCCGCCGATGCGTTCGAACCGCACAGCCCCAACCTGCTCATTATAATACTCTTTCGCGGCGACTTCAAGCTCGGAAAGCTCTTTTTCCGTCAAGCCCCTGTTCAGCAGCTTTTTCGCATAATCTGCGGAGCGCAGCCTGCTCCGGAGCGCAACTGCACGCCCGCCGATAATTTCCTCCGCCGCCTGTGCCGATGAGGCATCGGCGGAAGCCCTGTATTCAAGAAACGCCTCTTCTCCGGATTCGAGCCCCGCGCCGAAACCTTTCAGAATTATCAACGCACCTTCCGCTTTTCCGCTGCGAACAGCCTCCTCCGATTCCTCCCGCGTTCCGAACCTCACCGAAACGAACCGCGTTTTACCGTCAGTAATTTCTCTGTCCGAATCATTCAGCAGTTCGGCAAATTCATGTGAAAGCGGGGAATCGTCCTCATCCGTCAAGGCAATCCTCAGCAGCTGCGTCCGCGTCGTTCCGAGAGTGACCGCAATGATGAAAAAGAGCGCAAACGCCGCAGCAAGCACCGCTGCAAAAAAGCCGTATCCACCCGCCATTGCGCGAATTTTTTGCAATGCAAGCCGAAGTATCATCATGCTCCCCCCTTTGCCGAACCGTGCCGGCGCGCAGCACTTCCGCCCAAGGCAGCCGCCGCTGCACCGCACAGCAGAGCCAAAATCCCGGCCGCCGCCGCAAGCGGGCCCAAGCCGCAGCCGCCGCCCGCCGCCGCCGGGACAATGCCTGCAAACATATGCCGTGCCACGGACAAAATGCTCAGCTTTTGAACCGCTTCCGGCATCAGATTCAGCGGGTAAATCACCCCGCCTGCGAAAAGTGCCGCAAGCATCACGATTCCGCCCGCAAGCATGAATCTTTCGGTTCGTTTGAAAGCAAGGCTCAAAAGGAACATCAGCTCCGCACAGACTGTCGAGCCGAGCAAAAGCGTCAGCAATAAACGTGCGCTGAACGGTGTTTTAAAAACAAGCACAAGCGGAACGGCACCCACCGTGCAAATGACCGCTGCCGCCGCAAATTTTGAAGCTGAAAATGCTGTTCGCGACCCTCCCGAACAGATGAACCGCTTTGCGGTTCCCATTTGCAGTTCGTCGGGAACTGTTTTCATGATTCCGAGCGATACGCTGAAAAACAACATGCACACGGCGCAAACAAAATATTTTTCGCGAATCACATCGACGGAACGCACCCCGAAAGCACCCGCCGAATCCTTAAAAACGGCTCTTCGCCCCAACGCACTGTCCAAAACCGCATTGGCACATGCATCACGGAAACGCTGCACCGCCTCCGCCGAAGGTTCATCACCCTCCGCAATGCGGAAAGCAGCAAGCATCGCCGCGCGTTCACCCGCCATTATTTCCGCAACCGATTCGATTATATCGGCCGTCAGCTCACTTTCAAGCGGCATTTCTCCGTTCAGCCATGCATCAACCTTGCCCTCGTCCATATAATAAACCGAATAGAAATAATCTTTTGGAATCGTGACCGCCGCCGCACACCCCGCAAGCATATCCTCTTCAAAATCAACTGTCGGCGCCGCATCCTCGGCCGTTCGGAATGCGGAATCAAATTCCGAACCGGAAACACAGCGAATTTCCGAAAAAAGCTCAATGCGCCGCAGCTGCCCGACAAGCATGCGGGACATTACTGTTTCATCCCTGTCAATTACTGCAATAGGAAAGGGCTCAATCACATTTTCCGCCGCAAGCGCATCATTCAGCCCGAAAGCAAGCAGGCAAGCGGCAATAAACGGCAGCAGCAGGCAGGCAATGCCCGCCGCAGACGAAAAAAGGCAGATATCCTTCCGAACACATGCGGCAAACGAACGGAGCCGAAACCACTTTCGCCCCAAACCTGCTTTGTTCGTTTTTTTACCGACTGCCATCTTCAACGACCCCGTCTTTCAGTTTCACTACCCTGTCGCAGACACGTGCAATATCCTCCGCACGGTGCGAAACGAGCAGCACCGCGCAGCCGCCGTTTTTCAGAGCGGTGATTGTATTCAGTATTATTTCTGTTGAGTTTTCATCCGCTCCGACCGTCGGTTCGTCAAGCAGGAGCAGTTTCACGTCCCCAACCAATGCGCAGGCAAGATTCAGCCGCCGCTGCATCCCGCCCGAATATGTTGAAACGGGCTTGTCCGCCTTGTCCGCAAGGTTCACTTTTTCCAAAAGGTACCTGCACCGAATTGTGCGCCTCCGCCCGTAAAGCCCGGCTGCCGATGCAAAGAATCTCAGGTTCTGCATTCCTGTCAATGCGGGATAAAGTGCGATTTCCTGCGGAACGTATCCCAACTGTCCGCGTCCGAGCGGCGCAAGTTCGATTTTTCCCGCATCCTGTCTTTCAATGCCCGCCGCAACGGAAAGCAGAGTGCTTTTGCCCGCACCGTTTTCTCCCGTGATTCCGACAGCTTCGCCCTTTCGAACGCAGAGCGAAACAGGGCCGAGAACCCGCTTTTTTTCTTTCGAAAACCTTGTTCCGTACGCTTTTGTTATGTTTTCAAGCACTAAAACCTGTTCTTTTTCCATAATCATTAAATGCACCGACTGCCGCCGCAGGTTCACGCAACGCGTTCCCTCGCAGCGGCAGTCAAATTTTATCGCAATACTTTGTTGCGGATATTCAACCTCACATCATTTCCGAAAACATAAACTGCAAGATGACATTCGCAAGTTCCCCGGTCATTTCATTTAACGTCTCCTCAATCTCTTCTTTGGAAGAAAGGTTCGTTGAATCGGCATCGGGAGCCTTTGCGGTTGAAGCCTTGTCGGAGCTGTAAATCTTCATCGTCATCTCGCTGAGCGTGCCGGAAAGACCGAGAGACTCAAGGGAGGGCGCGAGCGATTCGGGCAATTCCACCGTCATTAAATGTTCGGTTCCGCCGTTTTCCGCCGCACTCGTGCTGAGAGTGTATGTCATTTCCTCGCCATTAAGAAGATCCTCATCGGCAACCGCAACCGTCACAGTTCCGTAAGGGATACCGAGAGCCGATTTCTTTTCGCTTGAAATATCCTTCAGTTCAACGCTCATAACTCTGCTGCTTTCGTCGGATTCGATATTATTGACATCAACTTTTCCGTTCAGCATTCCGTCTTTGCGGGTCAGTTCGGCAACAAAGCTTGTGCCGTTCTGACCGTCATCGTCTATTACTTTCCACGCAAACAGAAGCTCTTCCCTGTCGGAAATTATCTCGAAACATACGGTGGACTCGCTGTACTTGACGTTCTGCATAACGGGCTTTCCCTTATGCACGGCGGTTTTTATTTCGAACCCGCTGTCAACAAGCTGCTGTGCAAATTCATCGGCATGTTCCGCGATGTAATCGGCAAGTGCCGCCTGTCTTTCCTTCCATGTTTCCGCCTCCGTAACGCCGGTTTCGGAAACGATTGTGCTTTCTCCAACAGAAGCGCCGAGCATTACGAGCGCATCGCTGCCGTAATAGAACTCTATCAATGAACATACATAGTTAAAAAGCTCCTCATCCTCACGCATTTCCCCGCTGAGGGCTTTCAGCGCGGCCGCAATGCGCTCCTTATCGGGAGTGTATGTATAAACCTTGCAGCCCTTGAATTCCTTTTCAAGCAGCTCAAGCTTCACGGTCACGTTCTTTTCGACTTTAACATCATCATCGTCAATGCCGCCGAGAAGGATTTTGCCGTATCTCTTAACAAGGCTGTTGTACGCTTTTTCAATGTCGTCAAGCTTGGTGTACTCGATGGGGTCGTATTCGCCTACATCTTCGTCCGTGAATACCTGCTCCGCAAGCCCCTTCTCGGTGACGTAATATTCGTTTGAAAGCTCCGGTACATAAATACCCACGGTGTTCTCGTCCGCCGTCAAAACGCACGAAAGCAAGGGAGAGCCGTTATAATTCAGCTCACCGTTCAAAAGGTACTCGCTGCCTTCGGATTTGATTTTATAGTCCAGCGAAAGCTTGTTCAGAATATCGTTGAAATTCTGATTGTCGGTGTTCATAGAAACCGAAATGTCGTACGAAAAATCCCTTTTGACGGGTTGGCCTTTGCCCTTGAGAACATCCGTAACCGTTGTTTTGCCCGACCACTCGGTTTTGAACATTTTTGCCTGCGCCATAAGGAACTGCTTTGACGGGGTGTTCAAAACGAGCATGTAAACAAGAGCCGCGCCGACGCCGAGCACAACGATGACTGCCGCGATAATTGCGGCAATAAGACCCTTTTTGCCCTTTTTCTTCTTTCCGTCGTCAACAAACTGCATCTGCGGACCGGCCTGCACGTTCTCCGCCGTCTGTTCACCGCATTCGCGGTTTTCTTCGCCGCAGCTGCAATTCTCCCCGCAATTGCAGGCTGTTTCACCCTCGGCATGGCTGCCGGAATCACATTCGACCGTTGCTCCGCCGCATTTGGGGCAGAAAGCATCACCGTCCTGCAAAATAAGGTTGCAGTTCTCGCATTTTTTCATAGTATTCCTCCCGATTTTTTCAAAGATACGGATTCAATGCTGCAATTTCAGCCGCATGTGTCGATTCCGTAATATTATATTACAGCAAAAAATACCGCATGTCAAGACATTTTTCCGTCCGCTGCGTTTTTACCCGTTTTTTGTGCGCATTCACCACGGCACGGTTTCTGCCTGTATTGTTCGCACGAATGCGCAAATAAAAACCGACAGTTTCTGCCGCCTCGGAAGAAACTGCCGACAAAATTTCGTCAAAACGCTGCCGATATTGCTTGTTGCATTTAATTATGTTCGGTACCGCCGCATTCCGGAAATTCTACGGTATTTTCCAAATTATACCAATGTCGCCGCTAACCTTTGAAGGCAGCTTCCGCGAACTCATGTTCAGCCGTCAATGCGGTCGAACAACCTGTCGATTTCAACAAGCTGTTTGATATTCCCGGTTTGAATCGCATCAATTGCGGCGGCAAGCTTTTCATCCCGCCAATCCCACCAGCGGAGTTTTTCCAGCGTTTCAATCGTTGAATCGTCGAACCTTCTGCGAATCGGCTTTGCGGGAACACCCGCAGCAACGGTGTACGGCGGCACATCCTTCGTGACCACGGCACGCGTACCGATGATCGCGCCGCTGCCGATTTTGACACCGGACATTATCACGGCTTCATAGCCTACCCAAACATCATTGCCGAGTTCAATATCGCCTTTGTTGTCCCATGCTTCGCATATTCTGCTCTTATCAAGGTTCCATTCGTCAAAGAAAATCGGGAAGGTATAAGTCGAAAGCGAACGCAGCGTGTGATTTCCGCTTGTAAAAAGGAATTTCGCACCGCAGGCGATCGAGCAGAACCTGCCTATCTTCAGCCTGTCCCCGTTGATCGGATAATGGTAAAGGACGTTGTTCTTTTCAAAATCACGCGGATCGTTCACAAAATCGTTATAAATCGTGAAGTCGCCGACCTCGATATTCGAATCGGAAACAACATTTTTGAGATAGACCGTCTGCCTGTCGCCGCTGCGCGGATAAATCAAATTCGGATTCACGGTTTCACCTCCATATATTGCCTGTATGTTTCAAATCCTGCGGCTTCACAGAACCGAACGGCATCCCTGTTAAAACTCCATACATCCGGTTCAAGCCTTTCAAGCTTGCGTTTTTTTGCCTCCGTGCGGCAAAAATCAATCATTGCGGATGCAGCCCCGCACCTTCTCAGAGCTGCATCAACGCCGAATTCGGAAATCCTGCAAAACTTTTCGGCGCGCCGACAGCATGATTCCTGCCGCTCAATGTACTCCGGTATTGCAAATCCGCATATGTCTCCGTCCATGCAGGCAACAACAACATCCGAACGCCGTATTTTTGTTTTGTCTTCGTTTTTCATTTTACTCACTTTTTCTCTTTGTTCACTTCAATTATGCTGCGGCGTTCGGAAACGCCTGCCTTTACGGTTTACGGTCCGACTTTGGTTTGATGTTTCGTGTTCAGCCTTTCCGCAAACCGAACGATATGCTCATCCAATGCAAGAACCGTACTTTTTCTTTCATCATCGGTCTTTGCTCCGTCATACATGCTGTAAAGCAGGAACATCGGCCCGTAGAATTCAAGCGCAAGCTGCATCGCCTCCGCATCGGTTGACGCCGCACGGCGGAATATCCTTGCCATGTATTCCGCGGGACCCGCCGCAAGGTAGTTCTGATACAAATCCGCCATGGTCGAATCGTTGTACTGCTCAATGGTGAGCATCTTTCGGAACCGGGAAGAGAATCCGTCCTCCGTCCGGTGGCGGAACTGCGCAATGCTGTATCGGCGTATGCTGTCGAGCGCGGTGTTCATATACGATTCGGCATATTCGTCGTCCTCCGCTCCCGGCATATCGTATTCCGCCGCACGTTCCGCATCCAACGCACTCATTCTGTCCAAAATCTTTTGAAAAATCTCGCGCTTGCCCGAATAGTGCTTATACAGTGCGGCTTTTGTGATTTTGAGCCGTTCCGCGATGTCGCTCATGGATGTTCCCGCATAGCCCTTTTCCGAAAAAAGCCTCAATGCTTCCTCGATTATCCTTTCCTTTGTATCACATGCCATCTTTTACCTCCGCACACAGCCGCATTATGCATACCGTCGGCTTCCTTCCGGCTTTGAATTTCGCCGCATCAAGTAACCGACCGATAACCATTATAGGTTTCGGTCGGGCTGAAGTCAATATGGGAATTGTTATTCCTTTGCGGCAATTGTGACAGCTTTTTGCCTGCCGAATCTGTTTTCAGTCAATTTCGTTGCAGTCCGCATTATTGCGGCAGCTTTCCGTTCTCCAAAGAATGGTTTCAACGACTTCCACGTCCTGCCCGTTGAAGCTGAACCTTTCGGTAAGTATGGGCGAAAACCCAAGTTTTTCATGCAGCGCCATTGACGGAAGATTATAAGCTGCACATCCGCTGTTGATGTAATCTGCATTCTCCGCATTAAACAAATGCTCAATAACCGCGTTTAATGCCTCATGCATTATTCCTTTGCGACGCCACGGTGCGGCCATTGCAAAGGACAGAGATTTGCCGCATTTGCCTTTTACGGATTTTTGAGCCGCAACGCTTTCGGGCACGTTGTTGTAAACGGTCAAATTGCCTGTTACATCGCCGGTTTCTTTCAAAACAATCACGTATGCTCTTTCTTCTTTGTTAAGGAACCAATCGAACCCAAGCCTTGCATCCTCCTCCGTAATACACGGGCTTCTGAGCATCATACGGTCTTTTTCCCTGTCCGTCAGATGAACACGAAAATACGGCCAGTCCCCCTCTTCGACCTTTCTCAAAAACAGTCTGTTTGTTTCAACGAAAATCATTGTTTTCTCCTCCGTGCTTTTTTGTTTTCCTTCCCAGCTGCCAAAACGCAACCGCGCTTGCAGCTGCAACATTCAATGAATCCACTCCGTGATGCATCGGAATCATCACGGTATAATCGCAAGAATCTATCGCAGATTGTTCAAGCCCCGTTCCTTCCGTGCCCATTACAACGGCAAGGCGGGGTTCCGCCGCAAGGCGCGGATCGTCAATGCTTACAGAGTCATTTTTAAGCGCCGTTGCAGCAAGCCTGAACCCGAGTGCTTTCAACCGCCCGAATCGGTTCCCTTCCTCGTCCGGCTGCAATTTTGCCCACGGAATCTGAAACACCGTGCCCATGCTGACCCTTATTGCACGCCTGCAAAGCGGATCGCAGCAGGTGGGGGAGAGCAGCACCGCATCCATGCCGAGCGCAGCGGCGGAGCGAAAGATTGCTCCGATATTTGTTGAATCAACAATTCCGTCCAAAACGGCAATGCGGCTTGCACCGCCGCAAACGCTTTCAGCCGAAAGGGGCGGCTTCCTTCGCATTGCGCAGAACACACCCCGTGTGAGCGGATAACCGGTAAGCTTTGAAAGCAGCTGCGTTTCGGCCGTGTAAACAGGGATTCCCGCCGTGCGTTCAATTATATCCGCCGCCTGTCCCGCAACATGCTTTTTTTCAACAAGCAGCGAAAGCGGTTCATACCCTGCATCAAGCGCGATTCTGATAACAGTCGGGCTTTCCGCAATGAATATGCCCTTCTCCGGCTCCAGTTTGCTGCGGAGCTGTGTTTCCGTCATCCTTGCAAAAACATCAAGCTCCGGTGCCGATATATCGCTTATTTCAATAACATTAATGTTTTTTTCGATTGTATTCATGCCGTTCCGCATTTCCCTTATTCTTTTATCTTTCACTGCATAGATACAGCATTGCGCTGCTGCCGCATTAAACTTCATTTTACCACGATTGCAGTCGTTTTTCCATATGGGCATCGGAATTTTTGCGGGCGTCACGCGCACATTGTGACAATATATTGTTTCATGCTATTGCATTTTCGGCAGCGCGGCTTTATAATTGAGAATGAAAATTGAACACATCCGCTGGGTGCGTACACGGGTTATTCCCGATGTACTGAGAAAGAACCTTTGAACCTGTTAGGGTAATACCTGCGTAGGGAAGCGGTGCGAAAATTTGTGCTTACACGCCTCCGCACCGTTTGCGGGGGCGTTTATTTTCAGAAAGGAAACTTTTTTATGTTGTTCGATGATAAAAAAATCGAATTTGTGCTGCTTGAAAAGCTCAAAGGCGTTGACACAAAGGGTTGGATCTTCTTTGCAGCCGCAGCCGTGCTTGCCGCCGCGCTCATCATCTTCCTTGTTCAGCGCAGGAAAAAATGCACAGAGCCCGCCGCTTTTACCGGCAATCCCACTCCGACGGTCATCCTTGTTCACGGTGCGCTCTGCATCGCAATAAGCTTTGTTTTGAGTTATTTCAAACTCTTTTCAATGCCCAACGGCGGCTCCATAACCCTTGCAAGCATGCTGCCGCTGATGGTTTATTCCAATCGCTACGGCGCAAAATACGGCGTTATGGCGGGCGTTGTTTACGGCTTCCTTCAGTATATCCAGAAGCCCGAAATGACGCATTGGATTCAGATGCTCGTTGACTACCCCATTGCTTTCGGTGTTATCGGACTCGGCGGCCTTGTAAAAGGCGAGCGCAACCTCGTCTTCTCCGTTCTTATCGGCGGCACTCTGCGCTTCCTCTGCCACCTGTTCACCGGTGCGGTTTTCTTCGGCGAATATGCCGCGGCAGGACAGTCCGCGTTCATGTATTCCCTTCTGTACAACGCTCCCTACATGTTTGCGGACATCGCAGTTTGCGTCATCATCGCAATGCTTCCGCCTTTCCGCAAGGCGATCCGCTCCGCGCTCAAGTACTGAAACACCGAACAAAGCCCGGCTGATTTCAGCAGAACGGGCCGAACGGTTTAAGTTTTTGCATCAACACACAAATCCGACTTCAAATGAATCAAAACTTGCCTGATTCCTTTTCGGATTTGAAGTGCCCGGGTCGGAAAGCGCAGTTTGCCGCGTTTTCCGGCCCTTCCCTTATCCAATCATCCTGTTGTAAATCTTTTTACGAATCATGAGCAGAATTCAAGCTCCCGCCGCTGTCGAAACGCACAGCATTCCGCCTTTTTTCGGCAGCGATTCTCAAATACTTATCCTCGGCAGTTTCCCCTCGGTCAAATCCCGCGAAAGCGGCTTTTATTACGGGCATCCGCAAAACCGCTTTTGGCGCGTGCTTTCCTCCGTGTTCGACGCGCCGCTGCCGCAAACGATCGAGCAAAAGCAGGAGTTTTTGCGCACTCATTATATCGCGCTTTGGGATGTCGCCGCCGAATGCAGCATACGCGGTTCGGCGGACAGCAGTATTTCGGCCGTCACCGCAAACGATATTGCTCCGCTCCTCCGTTCGACGCAAATCAAAGCCATTTTTTTAAACGGTCAAACGGCACAAAAGCTTTTTCGCAAATATCTTTCCGAAGAAACCGCAAAATTCGGCTGCACCGTCACGGCACTGCCTTCAACAAGCCCCGCAAACGCATCACATTCACTCGAAAAACTTGCTGCCGAATGGGGCAGCGCAATCCGCACCGTCCTTGTGATTTAAGAATCGGAGTTAACGTTCGGAATTTTGCCTGCATCCTTAAGGTTTATCCGAAATTTTTATCGAATTGCGAATTTCAGCGGTTATAACTTCAACGGTTATAACTTATGAATTTTCTCCCTCGGAAGACACAATCAGCCGTGAGTTCGGTGCGTATGACAGCATTCGCGACAACTTTCCGAAGTATGTTGTTTCATTTTCACGAGAGGTTATTCCCGAAGCAAAATATGATATATTTTCAGGATGGAGGCTTGTACTATCGCTGTCGTTGATGTATAATACATTTGTATTAAAGCTGTGTGGTATGCGAAGTCGGATTAATACCCGCTGAGAAGACCGTCTTCATAAGAGGCATGCCGAGTGTTGCCGTTCAGGACACAGATGTTTTGGACTTCACTAAATCATGAGTATATTAGGCCATTTTTTTCATTAAGGACTTTTACCTTGTTTATAGTTTACTTGGTTAAATAGTTCCCGTAGCACTATCCGGCTACAAGTGTCCGGCACACGTTTGTTTATAGTTAAAACTAATCACGATAGCAACCGCCTGCCAACAGTTCTATCAGGCGATCGTAAAATGTAATCTAAAAGCATAGCTGCTTTAGAATAAAAATCAAATTTATGGAGGAACAACTATGGTATATATCCCCACCCCTGAAAGACCGCGAGTTAAGGAAACCGCCGAGATTCATCAACCCGTTGTAATCTGCATAGATACAAGCGGATCCATGAAAGAGAAGGCCGAGGATGGTCGCACCAAGGTTGGAATTGTCGAACAAATGGTTAACTCGCTCTCAAAGATTGACCTCAGCGAAAGTGAGAAGGCTGCCGTTGACATTTGCATCCTTGCATTTGATGACGAGTGTCGCGTTTTACAGGATTGGATTCCGCTTTCTGACTTCAAGGGAAACCTTAAATTGGATGCCGGAGGCTGCACGGCACTTGGCAGCGCAATTATCGATTCGATTGATGCAACTCGTGCAAGAAGAAAAGCATACGCATCATCCGAATACGGAATTTCTGCAAGAAGAGCGCAGATTTTTCTGTACACCGATGGTGTAAGCACGGAAGACATGTCCAAAGCCATCGAGTACTCGCAGAACTACTTGAATAGGGATAAACCCTCTGCGAAGCTTTACACAATACTGATCCCGCCCGCCACTGATCCCAGCGAGATGAAGAAACTTGGAGAGAAAGTCGCAATTCTTCGGGCAACGGATTGTGTTAACGGAATTCCAAATACATTTAAGTTTATGAAAGACAGCATTGTTATATGGAGCCAGTCTAACCCGGGTCAAACAGTTACAGCCAAGGTGACTAAGGGCGTGGGATTCATTGACGGCCAAGGCGGCGTAAAAAAAGATGCAAACGGCGGTGCTGTCGTTCAGGACCTCGATCTTTGTGACTTTTTGGAAGAAGACCCTTGGGATGTTGCTCAACAATGAATATAATAGGGTATTGTTTTTCTATTGAGGGTCTGTCTCATACGGAAAAGAAGATGCCTTGTCAAGACAGCAGCGGCATTTTAATAAAAGATGCATGGAGACTCGCGGTCGTCGCCGATGGAGTCGGTTCGTGTAAATATTCTGATGTCGCTGCTAAACTGGCTGTCCAAACAGCAAGCAAGGTTGTAAACGCTGCCTTTCCGTATTATGGTGATGATGAAGACTTTTTGGCTTTAATACGTATTGCAATGCATAGTGCAGAAAATGCAATAGAATCATTTGTCCTCGAAAATGATGGTGAATTGCAGGACTACCAAACTACTTTAGCCATGGCATTGTATAACGGCAATAAACTGTACTATGGCAATGCAGGTGATTCCGGTATAATTGCGCTTGATGAATTTGGAACATATCATGTTCTTAGTTCGAAACAGAACAATGAATACGGCGAAGTGCATACATTGGCGGAACGTAACTTTGAAATCGGAAAAGCTGATTTTTGTGCTGCCGGAGTACTCTGTATGACTGATGGCTTGCTTGATTGGATTGTTCCCGGATCGCTGTCTAACTACAAGTATCCGGTACACGTCCCCCGCGCGTCAATTTTTTTACCCCCAAGCATATGGAAGTCAGATGAACCGTTTGATGAAAGCGAAGTACTTGCGTACCGTGAGTCTGCAAAAGCCGATATTGAGCGGATCGTTGCTTTTGTGCGCAACGGAGAAGTACAAGACGTATCTTATGGTGATTTAACCGAAGGTAACCTTAAAGATGACTTGTCTGCGGCAGTACTTATTAATTGTGAATCGCTGATTAATCCTGATGATATTGAATGGGCTCCTTTGAAGCTTACAACTGACGAATTGTATTTGAGCAAATGGAGAACCTTCAATAGACTGTATAAATCAGTTGCGAAGGACAAGTTTATTAATTATATTCGCGAATGTAATCCCGCATGGACTGATGATATAGTTTCTTCGTATGCAGAAAAGATACGGGAAATGGATTCTACCCCGTTAGACGATGCAGCTCCGAATATCTACAGTGCATCCGAGGAAGTACCAAAAACTACCGATTTCACCGATCAAACGCAAGATTCTGAAGAACAGGATTCAAACTGTGTGGGCGATGATGAAATGACATCTTCCCCAGATATGTCGGAGACTGCTGCAAATTCAAAAAATAAGAGTAGTTTGACGCGAGTAGCAATGAACACAAAAAAGCTAATTCAAAAGTTAGTAGAAAAGGTCTTCTATTGTCCGGACGACGATTACGATGATTCAAATAGCACCGATGGAGGTTCAGAATGAAGTACTACGGGGATGACGGAAAGCTGTACCAACTCGGCAATGAGATTGGTAGTGGCGGTGAGGCTTGTGTGTATGAAGTTATTGGCCATCCTGAAAAGGTGGCAAAAATCTTTAAAGAGAGGAAGTTGAATAGAGAAAGAAAGATTAAGGTATTATCTCATTTACCTTGGCCGGCTGATGTGAGACAGTATCTTGTACTTCCGGACACTCCTCTATATGAGGATTCAGCTCAACGGGTCTTTAAAGGGTACATCATGGAAAAAGTGGACTGCTCGTGTAAACTATCAGACGCTTACTCTGAGACTCATCCTTTGTCTACATATAAAAAATCATGCGTGGCTGAAAGTCTGTGCAAAGCAGTTATTGCTGTTCACAAACTGAACGGAATAGCTATTGGCGATTTCAACTCAAAAAACATACTTGTCGATCGAGCCAGCGGCAAGATAAGAATTGTTGATGTAGACAGTTTGCATGTTATAGTGCGTCGTAACGGCGGGAATGAAAATGAAAAGTATCCATGTGTAGCTTTAGATCCTAATTTGTTCATGCCCGAAATTCTTAATAAGTTTCAAGAACAAAAGGTCAGAAGCTTGGAAGACATTGACATAAAAAAAGTAGAAACTTTTACGAAGTATACCGATTACTACTGTCTGGCCTACCATATTCACATTTTGCTGATGACTCAAAAGCCATATGGGGCAGCTTTGTGTAAAAGCGATATTCAAAATTCCCGTCCTGCACCGACAATTAATTCGATGGCTTGCAAAGGGCAATATGCATATGTTAATCTTCCTGCAAGAACTTTATTGCCCAAAACATATCCGGACTTTGATATCATAACACCGAAGTTGCAGAGTCTATTTATTAGAGCGTTCAGGGATGGTTCTTCCAAACCGTGGTTACGTCCGAACGCACAAGAATTCCTATCTGCATTGGAGGAATACACCGCAGGTTTGCGACTCTGTCATTGCGATGGCTTTGACCACTATCTTTATAAAGATTACAGCAAGTCCCATTGTGAATGGTGCCGAGTCGAACAAGTAAAACAGCAAGAGAGGAAGGTAACCTTTGCGGATATGAAATGGATGACGGAGGACGAGTTGCTTCGTTATATTGAAATTTCAGAAAAAAGTTCCCATGCAGAAGCTTATCTTGTCTTGGGAAGGCGATATTCAGGAACCGGTAGCGACGGTGTACCGGCAGCACCTGATATAAGAAAATCAAAAAAATACCTAAGAAAAAGTATTTCCTGTGCGAGAACAGCGAATCGAGCTGATTGCGCAGCAATGGCTAAAGCATTAATGAACAGATTAAACTGAACAAATGGAATGTGGTGGCTCTATAACAATCACATTCCATCTATAAGGAGGTATTATGTATGTTAATATTTTCTAAACAGGAAAAAGGCAATTTAAAACAGCCAAAGCCGGCACGCAATAAAGAATCAAAAGTTCTTTTATGTAAATGTAGCAGAACGAAAAAAGATTTCTGCATAAGAATCGATCGAAACATTCGGGAAAAAGATTGGCATATGGCCTATGCATTTCCGTTCCACTCATGTATGCGCGGAGAGAAATTTACAAATTCGGTAAAGGAAACATTAACCATAGCAGATCGGACGAATGAGTTTCACGGGTGCCCTCATTGTGGTAACACTGCCATTAATTTTTGTTCTTGCGGTGGAATATTTTGCGCTGACGGAGACGGAACTGGCAAAATGACGTGTCCAATTTGCGGTCAAAGCGCTGTTTATGGACACTACGGAAACGATTTTAGCGTTAATTCATCATCGTATTGAATTAACCTGGTTTTAGAATCAACACAGCATAGAGGAGATTGCAATGAGTGATTACAATAATCCCAATAAAGGATTTATCAAGTTTAAAAAACATCAAAAAAAGAAAAAAAAGCTTCCGGTAGGTATATTTGTTGCTCTGGGTATTGTACTGATATTTCTTGCCGTTCTGTTCCTTAAAAGCAAGTATAGCAACAGGTTAAGGCAACTATTTTCAGAAAAACAACACGGCGACAACATCATATATGCTGAAAGCAGTAATAACGTCCAAACAGAAGCTGTACAAGGAACTGCTGGTGTAAGTATATGTCGGAGTGGCAGCGAACCCGAGGCAAAGGAGGAATTCACTATCACTCACGAACCAAAGATAGAGAACGAATCCACTATCACTGATGAACCAAAGATAGAGAACGAATCCACTATTGATGGAATGCCGTATTGGGTGATTTTTCATGAGGGTTGCAGAGACGGGAGGTTAGAAATATCAACATTCAGAGCAACAGAAAGCTTCCGCGTTGTTTGGAGCAGCAATTTAAAATGCAATAATCAAATAGGCAGGTGCAATCAATATTACTTCGAAAACAAAGAATGGAAAAAAATTGGAACATATGGCATTCTCACTGATATGGCTCTCGATATAGTAGCAAGCAACGTAGATATCTATGATGAAAACGGGGTATTAATTCATGAAAAGACAACTCAACAATTCAGCGAGATTGAATCAGCACTCTCCATCAATCATACAAACACTGATGAACCGAAGATAGCGAATGAATCCACCATTGACGGAATGCCGTACTGGGTGGTTTTTCATGAAGGTTGCAGAGATGGGAGGTTAGAATTATCAACATTCAGAGCGGAAAAAAACTTCCGCGTTGTTTGGAGCAGCAACTTAAAATGCAATAATCAAATAGGCAGGTGCAATCAATATTACTTCGAAAACGGGGTATGGAAAAAGATTGGAACATATGGCACTCTCACTGATATGGCTCTCGATATAGTAGCAAGCAACGTAGATATCTATGATGAAAATGGGGTATTGATTCATAAAAAAGCAGCTCAGTCATTTAGTGAGATTGAATTAGTGCTCAGCACCCTATTTTAGCAAGAAAAAGTGTTTTAAGAAAATACTCTGCCCTTAAAAAATCACCCGAAATTTTCCCTTTTAGAGAAAATTCCCTGTTGACTTTTGCGCCGCACGGAGTATAATCATATTGTCAACTGAATCATCAGTCTTCGAGGCGGGGCGAAGTTCCCCACCGGCGGTCACAGTCCGCAAGCGGCTTTTGCCGCACGATCCGGTGAAATTCCGGTACCGACGGTCACAGTCCGGATGAGAGAAGCTGTGCTGCGCACCTTTTTGCGTAATTTCAACGCTCTTTTGTGTCATGCACCCCGGAAGACTTGTTCTTTCAGGGACAAATGATAAAAAGGAGTGTTTTTTTATGTCAACACAAACCCGTGCACGCAAACTCACCGTAACCGCTATGCTTTCAACGATAGCTTTTATTCTCATGTACATTGAGTTTCCGATTCCCGCGCTGATTCCTTCATTCGTCAAGCTTGATATTTCGGATCTGCCCGAGCTTTTGGCTGCATTCTCGTTGGGACCTGTTTACGGCGTTGTTGTTTCGCTGCTCAAGAACGTGCTTTTTTCCCTGCTGCACGGCACTTCGTCGGCATATGTGGGCGAGACGTTCAATTTCATCATGGGAGCGGTATTTTCGTTTTCTGCCGGATTCATCTATAAAAAATACAAATCCCGCAAGGGTGCGCTGACAGGCGCACTTGTCGGCGCGGTGCTGATGTCCGTATTGTCCGTGCCGCTGAATTATTTCATTGTCTATCCCGCATATGTGAAACTCTATGAGCTGCCGCTTGAAGCTATCATCGGCATGTATCAATCCATTCGCCCTTCAACCGACGGACTTTTGGAATGCCTGCTTGTTTTCAACATGCCGTTCACTTTCTTCAAAGGGCTGCTGGATGTTGCACTGTGCTTCCTCATTTACAAGCCGCTTTCGCCTTTGCTGCATAAATAAGGGCGGCAAAAAGGCAGGGGGAAGGGCAAATCCGTAGTTCGGCATTGCATCCGAATCCTCCCGCAGTCAGCAGCCCCGCTGTGAAATACATGAATATGCCGCATAATCGTGCAGCACCTGAATAAGCTTATGTGAATAAGCGAAAGGGGCTGCACTCTTTATGAATGAACGGAGAATCATACAAACAGGAATTGATGTTTCACGCTATCAGGGGAAAATCGACTGGGCGCGTGTGAAAGCCGGCGGCACAGGCTTTGCAATTATCAAATGCACACAAGGTGTAAACACCGTTGACCCGGAGTTTCACCGCAACATGCGCAATTGCGCCGCCGTCGGGCTGCCCGTCGGCGCATATGTCTACAGCAGGGCACGCACTGCTTTTGCTGCCGCCGAAGAGGCGGAACGTGCCGCAGAGGAGTGCGCACCGTATCATCTTGATTATCCGATTGCAATGGATTTCGAGGCGGCTCAGTTCCTTGCAATGCCGAAAAAAACACGCGGCGCGATAATCGATGCATTCTGTACGCGAATCGAAGCACGCGGCTATAAGCCCATGCTTTACAGCAGCAAATACTGGCTTTCGGCTCTTATTCCTTCCGAAACGACCCGCCGCTGGGACGTTTGGCTTGCTCAATACGCACCAAGGCCGACTTATTCCGGAGATTTCATCATGTGGCAGCGCGGCACGGGAAAGGTGGACGGCATTGCGGGCAGAGTGGACATCGATATTTGTTACCGCGATTATGTTGACGAAAGTCCGGATCGCATTGTTTTTGCACTCACAAGCCCCATGATGCAGGGCAAACCCGTGTCCGCACTTCAGGCCATGCTCAACGCCGCAGGCTATACGGCTTCCGATGGGCAGCGGCTCAACGTTGACGGAAAACTCGGAAAGCGCAGCTTTTCGGCATTCGTCGAATTTTTAAATGCGCATAAAAAATATATTGAGTGATGTTTCCGCAATCTCCGCCTAACCGGCTTTGATTCGGTGCTTTCGGAATTATCAGGCAAAATGCACACGGCGCAACAGTCGGGAGCGGGAAGCGGAAAAGCTGCGGCCCGTCCCCGATGTTTTCTTTTTTCCGGACACCCGCGGAAATTGAAATTTTTATCACGATTATTAGAAAAACGGCCGCTTTCCGACTTTTTCGGGTTGACCGAAAGGCGGATATGAGTTATAATTGTGGAATAAATTCGACGGCGAAAAGAGTTGATTTGCCGTTAAATTCGGAGAGAAACACTATGGCATATCGCTATTTTGCAGTTGACGTCGGCGACAAGCGCGTCGGGCTTGCCGTCAGCGATGCGCTCGGAATCACCGCGCAGGGCATCGAAACCTATAACCGTACCGGAGACGATGAAAAGGACGGGGAATACATTCGCAAATGTGCGGAACGCTATGCCCCCTGCCGCATTGTGTTCGGAATGCCGCGCAATATGGATGGAAGCTACGGCTTTGCTTCCGAAAAGGTTCGTGCCTTTGCCGCCGTTGTACTGAACGGTTGGCAAGGCGAGCACGATTTTTTTGACGAAAGGCTTTCCACCGTTGCTGCGGAACGCGCTTTGTTTGAAGCGGAGCTAAACTGGAAAAAACGCCGCAAAGTTATCGACAGACTTGCCGCACAGGTCATTCTCGAAGGCTATATGACGCTCCATCCGCTGAGATAACGTCCGCTCTGTAATAATTATTTACACTTTGAAAGGCAATGTTATGATTGAAGAAAACATAAAAATTAACCCGCAGCCCGAGGAATTTGATGATTCCGCCGAGCTTGAACCCGTGACTTTTCTGACCGAAGACGGCGGTGAAGAAAACTTTTGGCATATCATGACCTTCCCCTATGAAGGTGCGAAATATGCTGCACTCGTTCCGGAGGATCAGATCGACGAAGAAGAACCCGAAGTGATTTTTGTGAAAATCGCAAAGGACGAGCAGGGCGATGCTTACATTCCCGTCGAAAACGAAGTTCTGCTTGAAGAACTTTTCGAAGTCTTTGCCGAGCTTCTTGATGACGAACCCGAGGAACCCGAGAATGACGCTTGGGTTTGACCCGGGGCGCATTTCGAACGATTTTTTGCGGCGGTTTAATCGGGGCTGAGTGACTTCAAGCTGTTTTACCCACCCCCCCCCGCAATTCAAACCGTCAAAATCTGTTGTGATGAGTATTTGGGAATTGTTTTTGACAGCCGTTGCACTGAGCATGGATGCAATGGCGGTTGCTGTTTCTGCCGGTCTTTCCAATGCGGGCGGCAAAGGAGTCAAATTTCGCGAAGCGGGCCTGATGGGGCTGTTTTTCGGAGTTTTTCAGGCGGTAATGCCTCTTTTGGGGTATTATATCATACCGCTGCTTGCAATGATATTCGGCAGCGGCGTTACGCGCTTTGTTGAAGGAACCGACCACTGGATCGCATTTGTGCTGCTTGTTTTTCTCGGCGGCAAAATGATAATCGAAGCCGTTCGCGCCGAAGAGGAGGCCGAACCGTCAAACCCGTTCGCACTCGGCACACTGTTTGTAATGGCAATTGCCACCAGCATTGATGCGCTTGCAACAGGCATCGTTTTCCGCAGTTTCAGCTTTTCAACCGGCAAGCTGCTGCTTGCTGTCGGCTTCATCGGCAGCGTCACGTTCATTCTGACACTGCTCGGCGCACTCGGCGGCAAAAAACTCGGAGAAAAGTTCCGCAAACATGCGGAGATAATCGGCGGGATCGTCCTTGTTTGCATCGGCGCAAAAATTCTTATTGAGCACCTGTTCTTTTAATTGTGGGCATATCCGCGTTTTGACTCTTTTAAAACAGCAGGGGCGTCGAAATTTTTTCAGGAGGTATGCATGATCTGCCCTGTCGTTTCAAAGGAACATTTTCGCAGCATGCGTATAACGCTTGCGTTTTCCGTAATTGCGCTTTCGTTTTGCATTGCTTTTGCCGTGCTGACCTTTGCAGGCATACTCGCACAGTATACCGCACTGTGTGCAGCCTTCTTTGCGCTTGTTTCAAGCGGACTTTTCCTGCTCTACCGTTTCAGCCGCGATATTTCCCTGCGCAAGCTCGAACTTACGGAATCTGAAATTCGGGTGTTCGGCAAAACAGGAAAGCTTCTTAAAACCTTCCCGTATTCCGCCGTGCGCGAATTGCGCGTTGTGACGCTGATGGTGGGCAATTTCGGCGGTATGTACGGCAAACTTAAACCCGAAAACTTCATTTGCCTCAGTCTTGACGGTCAAATCCCCGCTCCCGAAACGCGTCTTACCGAACTTTACGGCAGCTTGGATTGCCTTACCTTCGCCTACACTAAAGATGCAATGACTTTCCTCAACCAAAAAATTCCGCCGGCAGTTTGATTCAAATTATCGCTGCAAAGTCCGGTTCGTAAAAAACGAACGGCAGCGATTCTTTTTGAAAAATCCGAGCGTTCGGATAGCTCTAATAAAAAACGGTTCCCGCCCGAACACGCGGTATTCATAAGACAGTTAGCAGCCACAGCAGTATGAACGACTGTAGCTGTTCCTGTGTCTTATTCTGTTATCTGATAAGATAGAATCAAGCGAATCTGCAACTCGAAATATGGAGATGGGAGTGATAAGCATGTGCGAATGGTGTGATTATAAAGAATCTGAATGGCTGCTGTATAAATCATTATATTGGTCTGTTTATTTAGCAGACGTACAGGACTATGTCGGCAGATGTATTTTGGTATCGAATAGACATTGCAGAAGTCTTTCTGAATTGGATATCGCTGAATGGATTGAATTGAAAACGATCATAGATAGATTGGAATATATCTACAAGGACATCTTAGGAGCTGAATTAAGTAATTGGAGTTGTTTATTGAACAACTTTTACAAAGAAGTAACACCGAATCCTCATGTGCATTTGCATGTGAGACCACGATATAAAAATGCAATATCAATTAACAATCACTCATATATAGACACCGAATTTGCGCATCACTATGCTCTAAACAAAGAGGTTATATTGCTTGATGATGATAAACAGACTTTGTATATACGAATGAAGGAACAGTTTGTTTTATAAATTCCGAACAAATAAAAGCGCACTTCTATACATCGTCTGGTATAGTGTGTTACGAGCGAAACTTGGCTCTCCCTTTGGGAGAGCTGTCGGCGCAGCCGACTGAGAGGGTAAAATATGACCATACCAAAGGACAACAGCCAACTGGAAAACGCCCAGCGGTTGCGCAGAGAGATGACGCCCCACGAACGAAAGCTCTGGTATCTTTTCCTCCGCAAATATCCGGTGAAGATTTATAAACAGCGAATCATCGGGAGATTTATCGCAGACTTTTATTGTGCTTCTGCCAAGTTGGTTATTGAATTGGATGGTTCTCAACACTATGAGCCTCAGGGGATGGCCTATGATTCTGAGCGTTCCGCATTTTTGACAGCGCTTGGATTGGAGGTTCTGCGATTTTCCAACCGAGACGTCGACAGGAATTTTCGCGGAGTGTGTACACAAATTGATATTACCATTCAAAAGCGCCTGTAAGGCCCTCTCAGTCACCTTCGGTGACAGCTCTCCCAGAGGGAGAGCCAAGGGGAATGCCTGCAACTGCGCCATACGGTCATAATAGTGTAAGAAATGGAGCGTATCTGCACCGATACGCTCCATGAACTGTCTTACGAACATCCCGAGAAGGCGCGGAACCGTTTTTGTGTTTTTCCGCCTGCTTTCCGCGGGAGTATGTTTGTTATTGTGCGTTATCTTCCGGAAACGGGAACATTGCTTTTCAGGATAACGTCATGCGAACCGCCTTCAACTATGCTTGTTGAAGAAACGAGCGTCAGCTTTGCATTTTTGCGCAGATCCGCAAGGTTCAGCACGCCGCAGTTGCACATTGTTGAACGAACTTTGCCGAGGGTGACTGCAAGATTATCCTTAAGACTGCCCGCATAGGGAACATATGCATCAACGCCTTCTTCAAAGCTGAGCTTTGCCGCGCCGCCCATGTCGTAACGCTGCCAGTTGCGTGCGCGGTTCGAGCCTTCGCCCCAGTATTCCTTATAGTAGTTGCCGTTAATGCGGATTTTCGGAGTGGGGCTTTCGTCGAAGCGGGAGAAATACCTTCCGAGCATCACGAAATCCGCACCCATTGCAAGCGCGAGGGTGATGTGGTAATCGTGAACAATGCCGCCGTCGGAGCAGATGGGAACATAAATGCCCGTTTCCTCATAATACTCATCGCGTGCGCGCGCAACATCGAGCATTGCGGTCGCCTGTCCTCTGCCGATGCCCTTCTGTTCGCGGGTAATGCAAATCGAACCGCCGCCGATACCGACCTTTACAAAGTCCGCTCCGCATTCCGCAAGATAGCGGAAACCGTCGCCGTCAACAACGTTGCCCGCACCGACTTTGACGCTGTCTCCGTATTTTTCGCGGATGAAGTCAATGGTCAGCTTCTGCCACTCGGTGTATCCCTCGGAGGAGTCTATGCAAAGTGCATCAGCGCCTGCTTCAACAAGCGCGGGAACGCGCTCCGCATAGTCGCGGGTGTTGATGCCCGCGCCGACAAGGTAACGCTTGCTGCTGTCGATCGATTCGAGCGGATTAGCCTTGTGGTTGGAATAGTCTTTGCGGAAAACGAAAAACTTAAGATGCCCCCTGTCGTCCACAATGGGAAGGGAGTTGATTTTGTGATCCCAAATGATATCGTTTGCAATCTTAAGGGTAATATCCTCGGTTGCATAAACAAGGCGGCTGAGCGGAGTCATGAACTCGGAAACCTTCATGTCAAGAGGCATTCGGCTGACGCGGTAGTCCTTATCGGTAACAATGCCGACGAGCTTGCCCGTGCCCGTTCCGTCCGCCGTGATTGCAACGGTGGAATGCCCGGTGAGTTCGTGAAGCTCAAGAACGTCTTTAAGCGTTGCATCGGGACGAAGGTTGGAATCGCTCTTCACAAAGCCCGCCTTATGTCCCTTTACGTTGCGCACCATCTGAGCCTGATCCTCAATGGATTGGGAGCCGTAGATGAAAGAAATTCCGCCCTCCTGTGCAAGCGCAATCGCCATCGTATCGTTTGATACGGACTGCATGATCGCGGATACCATGGGAGTGTTGATCGAGACGGCAGGTTCCTCGCCTCTGCGGAATTTAACAAGAGGGGTGCGCAGGCTGACGTTTGCGGGAATGCATTCCTTGGAGGAATATCCTGGAACAAGCAGATATTCGCCGAAGGTGCGTGAAGGTTCGCTGTAGATGAATGCCATAACAGTTTTTTCCTTTCTGTTTATAAGTTTCCGGTTTTGTTCGGCAGTCCTTCCGGGCTTTTTGCGGTCCTTCCGGGCTTGGTATTTTCAGCCCTTTCGGGCTTTTGCTTCAGGAATTTGATTATTCGCTCAATTGACTGCAATGCGGTCGGTAATTTCAGCAGTTCGTTAACCTTGCATTTCGTGCATTCAGCTCATGTTCCGCGCAGTCCACAAGGTTCGTCATGAGCATTGCAACGGTCATCGGACCCACACCGCCGACAGCTTTTGTGATATAGCTTGCTTTTTTTGAAACATTTTCAAAGTCAACATCGCCGTAGAGCTTGCCGTCTATATTTGTCTGTCCGATGTCGATAACAACCGCACCGTCCTTGACCATATCCGCCTTGATAAGCCCTGCCGAACCCGCAGCAACGATAAGAATATCGGCATTTTTGGTTATGTCGCCGAGATTCTGAGTCTTTGTGTGGCAAACCGAAACCGTTGCGTTGCGGTTCAGCAGACAGATTGCAATCGGCCTGCCCACCAATACGGATTTTCCGACGACGACCGTGTGTTTGGACATTATGTCTATGCCCGTTTCATCCAGAATACGGATAACAGCGCGCGGGGTGCAGGCAATGACGGCAGGCTCGCCGTTCAAAAGCTTGCCCGCGTTGCAGAAATGCAGACCGTCAATATCCTTTTCGGGGTCAATGGCATCAAGAACGGTTTTTGTGTCCATGCTGTCCGGCAGAGGCATCTGAACCAGAATGCCGTGAACCGATTCATCCGCATTAAGCTTTTGAACAAGCTCTATCACCCGCTGCTGTGAAACATCTTCCACAAGATGATAGGTCACGCATTCCATGCCGAGTCTTATCGCGGCATTTTCTTTCAGTGTGACATAGCGTTTGGTCATTTCCTCCGTGCCCACATGAATGATGGCAACACGCGGAATAACACCCTTCGCCTTAAGCACCGCCACCCGCGTTGTAAGTTCCGAATAGACCTGCGCTGCAATTGCGCGGCCGTCGATTATCTGTGCGCTCATATTTTCCCCTTTCCGTCTGCATTTTCCAATCCGACCGCATTATTCGCGGTTTTGTGCGGATTGAAATTGACTCATTATACACCAAACGGCCAAATAATTAAAGCCCGATTTTTCGGTTTGGTGCATATATTTCCGCAAACCGCGCCTCATTTATGCGAAACGGCGCGATTTGCCCGGCTTGCCGTGTTTTCGGAATGTCCCGAACATTTCGGGTTCTTTGCGGGAAGAGGCTTGTGTTTGCCGCGCTTTTCCCGCAAAGTCCGTCTTCGGTCGAAGCGTTTTAAGTTACAGTCTGAAGTAATCCACTGCACCGCGGAAAATCGCCGATTCGTCCTTTCCGGGTACGTTTTTGTAAAGATTTTTTCCGTATCTTTCGCTGTGTGCCATCTTTCCGAACACTCTTCCGTCCGCAGAAGTGATGCCCTCAACGGCAAGCACGGAGCCGTTCGGATTTATCTCGGTACGCATGGAGGCTCTGCCGGATGCATCGCAGTAAACCGTTGCGATCTGTCCGTTTTCAACAAGCCTGTTCAGCAGCTCATCGGGGCAAACGAATCTTCCCTCGCCGTGGGACACGGGAACGAGTGAAACTTCACCCGGTTCACGGTACATAAGCCACGGGGACAGGTTGGAAACCGCGCGGGTATGCACAAGGCGCGAACGATGCAGTCCGATCGTGTTATATGTCAGAGTGGGGCAGTTTTCATCCGTGTGAATGATTTTTCCGAAAGGCACAAGTCCGAGTTTTATCAACGCCTGGAACCCGTTGCAAATGCCGAGAATCAAGCCGTCGCGACGGTTGAGCAGCCGTTCGATCGCCTCCGCCGCACGGGCATTGCGCATGAAGGATTCAATGAGCTTTGCGCTGCCCTCGGGTTCGTCTCCGCCGGAGAAACCGCCGGGAATGAACAAAATTTGTGAATCCTCCAACCTGTTCGCAAATGCGTTGACGGACTCTTCAATGCCCTTTGCGGTGATGTTGTTGATAACAAGCACTTCCGCTTCCGCTCCCGCAAGGCGCATTGCCCGTGCGGAATCCATTTCGCAGTTCGTACCGGGGAAGACCGGAATCAGCACACGCGGGCGTGCATATCTGCCGTTCGGCTTTATCATCGGTGCATTCCTTCGGAAAGAGCCGATTTCAACAGGTGTTTCGTCCGTTGTTTTATGTCTGTAAACCGGTTCAAGTTTTTTGTCGTAAATTTCGAACAGCGGAGCAAGTGCAACGTTTTCGTCCCTGTATTCGAACGCAAATTCCGACGTTGTTGAGCCGAGTTCGAGCCCGTTCGGGATTTGCTCCGTGCAGCCTTCCGCAATTTCAAGTATAAGCGCGCCGTAATTGCGGCGGAACAGTTCTTCCTGCGGGAATTCGGGATTCAGGCGAACGCCGATTCCGTTGCCGAGAGCGGCTTTGAACAGGCCTTCCGCCGCGCCGCCCTTATCGACTGCCCATGCGGAAAGCACGCTGCCGCCGCGTATCAGGCGCGTTGCAAGCGCAAAATTCGTGCGAAGAGAGTCCGCTGCGGGAAGACCGTTTTCGTCCGGTTTCGCCGGCAGGAAAACAAGCCTTGAGCCGGGCTTTTTAAATTCCGGAGAGATGATATTCCCTGCCTTATCCGCTGCAATTGCAAACGAAACAAGCGTCGGCGGAACCGTTATGTTTTCGAAAGTTCCGCTCATGGAGTCCTTGCCGCCGATTGCCGCAAGCCTAAGCCCGAGCTGTGCGCGCAGCGCTCCCAACAGCGCGGCAAGGGGTTTGCCCCAGCGCACGGGATCACTGCCGAGCTTTTCAAAATATTCCTGGAATGTCAGCCAGCAGTTTTCTGTTGATGCACCCGCCGCAACAAGCTTGGCAACGGAAGTCACGACCGCGCAGTACGCCGCGCCGAACGGATCTTCCGCCGAATAATGCGGGTCAAAGCCGTATGCCATGACGGAGCATGTATCCGTTTCGCTTCCGCGAACGGGCAGCTTTGCGGCCATTGCCTGAGTCGGCGTCAGCATATTCTTTCCGCCGAAAGGCATAAGCACCGTTGCCGCGCCGATGGTTGAATCAAACCGCTCCGCAAGCCCCTGCCGAGAGCAGATGTTAATATCCGAAACACATTCCGAGAGCCTTTCCGCAAAGGAAGTTTCGGCTTTTTTCCCCGTTTCGGGGCAGTTTTTTCGAGCGAAGCAATCCGAAAGGCCGCACTTTTGAACCTTGGCGCGCATTTGCTTCACCGCACCGTTTGTGTTCAGGAATTCGCGGGAAAGATCGACGATTTTTTCCCCGTTCCAATGCATGACCATGCGCCCGGTATCCGTAACGCGGGCAACAACGGTTGCTTCAAGGTTTTCGCCGTTTGCAAGTGCAAGGAATTTTTCGCAGTCCGCCGCCGCAACAACAACCGCCATGCGTTCCTGAGATTCGCTTATCGCAAGCTCCGTGCCGTCAAGCCCGGCATATTTTTTCGGAACCCTGTCAAGCTCGATATCCAGTCCGTCCGCAAGCTCGCCGATTGCAACGGAAACGCCGCCCGCACCGAAATCGTTGCAGCATTTTATCAATGTTGAAGCTTCCGGGTTCAGGAACAGCCTTTGCAGTTTGCGTTCCTCGGGCGCATTGCCCTTTTGAACCTCCGCTCCGCATGTTTCAAGTGATGATATGTTGTGTGACTTGCTTGAGCCCGTTGCACCGCCGCAGCCGTCGCGTCCCGTTCTTCCGCCGAGAAGGATAACGGCATCGCCCGCAGCGGGTTTTTCGCGGCGGACATTCCGTTCGGGTGCCGCACCGACAACAGCACCGATTTCCATATGCTTTGCAAGATAGCCGTCATGATAAACTTCATCCACAAGGCCTGTTGCAATGCCGATTTGATTGCCGTAGGAGCTGTAGCCCTGCGCCGCCGTTGCAGCAAGTTTTCTTTGGGGAAGCTTGCCGCGGATGGTGCTTTCAATCGGGGCAAGCGGGTTTGCGCCGCCCGTCACGCGCATTGCATGATAAACATAGCTCCGCCCCGAAAGGGGATCTCGTATCGCGCCGCCGATGCAGGTTGCCGCACCGCCGAAGGGTTCGATCTCCGTCGGGTGGTTGTGCGTTTCGTTTTTAAACAGCAGCAGCCACGGCTCCTCAACGCCGTCGGCATCGACCTTTATCTTCACGGTGCAGGCATTGATTTCGTCCGACTCGTCAAGATTGCGCAATTCGCCGCTTTTTTTAAGTGCCTTTGCCGCAACGCAGGCAATATCCATGAGGCATACGGGCTTTTTGTCCCCGATGCTTTCGCGAAGAGCAAGGTAATTTTCGAATTCGCGCCGAACGCGTTCATCCTCGAATTCAACATCCGTCAGATGCGTGTTGAAGGTTGTATGGCGGCAATGATCCGACCAATATGTGTCGATAACGCGGAGTTCGGTCAGCGTCGGCTCACGATTTTCTGTTTTAAAATAGACTTTAAGGCACTCCGCATCCGCCTCATCCATTGCAAGCCCGTAAAGCGCGATAAGCTCCTTTGCGGGGGTGTCAAACAGCTTTACGCGCGGCGGCTGAGCAGGCTCGTCACAGCGCATTGCAAGCGTGTCACAGCATTCAAGCGCGGCTTCGCGCGAATCCACGGGGTTGATAATGTATGCCTTTATCCTGTTCAGTTCTTCGGATGTAAGACTGCCCGAAAGCATGTATACGGCTGCCGAACGCACTGCCGGCCTTTCGCACTGCGCAACAAGGCTTATGCACTGCGCTGCGGAATCCGCCCGCTGGTCGAACTGCCCGGGCAGATATTCAACCGCAAAAACTTTTGCACCCGCCGCATTGCCGCAGATTTCCGCACGGAATTCAGCTTCCGTATAGGTTCTGTCAACCTGCGGTTCGGAAAAAACGGTTTCGATGCAGGCGTTGAACGTCGCTTCGTCCACACCCTCCGTGTCATACCTGTTGATGATGCGAACCCCTTCAAGCGTGCGGATCCCGAGAAATTCGCGAATATCCTTCGCAAGCCCTTCCGCCGCTTCCGAAAATTCGGGGCGTTTTTCGCTGTAAATTCTGTAAACCATTCTGTTGTCTCCCGTTAAATTTCCCGTATTCCGTAATGTTCGTTCTTTCGGCAAATGCCGGCGGTGCCGGCGTTTACCCGTTTTTTAAACGGCTTTCGCGCAATGCGGAAAGTCCGATGTCGCTTCTTGAATATTTTCCGTCAAAATGCACTCGTTCGGCTGCCGCATATGCCGCCCGAACCGCCTCTTCAAGCGTATCGCGAACGGCCGTGATGCCGAGCACGCGCCCGCCGCTTGTAACAAATTCGCTGCTGTCGGGTGTTCTGAGTTTTGTTCCCGCATGGAAGATGCATACCCCGCAATCTGCTTCAACATCGCCGTCAAAGGTGATGAGTTTGCCCTTTTCGTATTTTTCCGGGTAGCCCCCGCTTGCAAGCACAAGGCAGCAGGAGGATTTGTCGGAAAGCTTGATTTCGCATTTGTCAAGCGTCCCCGCCTGCGTCGCAATCATTATTTCAAGCAGGTCGCCTTCAACAAGGGGCAGCACCGCCTGCGTTTCCGGATCGCCGAAACGGCAGTTATATTCAATAACACGCGGGCCGTTCGGTGTGAGCATAAGCCCGAAATACAGGCACCCGCGGAAAGTCCGTCCCTCGGCATTCATTGCGTTCAGCGTGGGAAGGATGATGCTTTGCATAACCTGTTTCTCCGCCGCTTTTGTGTAAAAAGGATTCGGTGCAATAACGCCCATGCCGCCGGTGTTCAGTCCCGTGTCGCCGTCGCCCGCACGTTTGTGGTCCATTGAAGAGGGCAGGGGAACAACTGTTTTTCCGTCCGTAAACGCAAGCACGGAAACCTCGGGTCCGGTCAGGAACTCTTCAACAACGACAGTTGCGCCGCTCCTGCCGAATTTGCCGCCCCGCATCATGTCGTTCACGGCTTCAACCGCTTCCTCGTGAGTTTTTGCGATTATAACGCCCTTGCCGAGAGCAAGCCCGTCCGCTTTGACAACGACGGGAAGGCTGTGGTGCGCCGCATATTCGGCCGCCGCATCGGCATCCGAAAAGACCTTGTATTCGGCTGTCGGAATGCCGTATTTCTTCATGAGTTCCTTTGAAAAAGCCTTGCTGCCCTCGATTATTGCCGCAGCCTTGCTCGGGCCGAAGCAGGGAATGCCCTTTTCGCGCAGCATGTCGCAAAGCCCCATAACGAGAGGGTCGTCCGGAATCACGGCAGCAAAGTCAATTTCGTTGTTCAGCACAAAATCCACAATTTTTTCCAAATCCGTTGCGGCAATGCCCGTGCAGGTCACCGGGCATGAATCGCTGCCCGCATGTTCGCGGGAAATTCCGCCGTTTCCGGGAAGTGCATATATCTTTCCCGCTCTGCGGCTTTGAGCAAGCCGCCTGATTATCGCATGTTCGCGTCCGCCGCCGCCTATGACAGCAATATTGAGTTTATCCTTTGTTATCTGCATTTTTTACTCTAAATTCCGTTCCTTGTTCCGTCCCTTCCGCATGTTCCGCACCTGCATCGGGAAATCCTTTTCGTCTATGTCCGCTTAATTGCTATGTCCGCTTAATTGACCGTTCGTTTCCGTTCGCCCGGCACACTGCCGAGTTCCGAACAGATCCGAATATCCGAATATCCGAATAAACCGCTCCGTTAAAAATCAATGGTGGAAAAGGCGCAGTTCGGTAAAAGCCATGACCATGCCGTGTTTGTTGCATGCCTCAATAACGGCATCATCGCGCACCGAACCGCCGGGCTGAGCAATATAGGCAACGCCGCTGCGGAAAGCACGCTCGATATTATCGCCGAACGGGAAGAACGCATCGCTTGCAAGTGCGGTTTCGCCGAACCTGCTCAGCCATTCCCGCTTCTGTTCCTTTGTCATCGGCTCGGGGCGGCGGGTGAAGAAATTCTGCCAATTTCCGTCGTCAAGCACGTCTCCGCATTCATCCTCGTTTAAATACAAATCAATTGCATTATCGCGGTTGGGGCGCGGAATATCCGCACGGAACGGCAGGTTCAGCACTGAAGGATGCGAGCGCAGGTGCCAAAGGTCGGCTTTATTGCCCGCAAGGCGTGTGCAGTGAATGCGGGATTGCTGACCCGCGCCCACTCCGATCGTTTGCCCGTTTTCAACATAGCAAACGGAGTTGGACTGGGTGTATTTAAGCGTGATAAGCGCAATAACAAGGTCGCGTTTCGCACTTTCGGGCAGGTTTTTGTTTTCGGTCACGATATTTGAAAGCAGGCTTTCATCAATCGTTGAATCGTTGCGTCCCTGTTCGAATGTTATGCCGAACACCGTGCGCGTTTCAATGGGAGCGGGAACATAGTTTTCGTCGATTTTAATAACCGTGTATGCACCCTTTTTCTTTGCGGAAAGGATCTCAAACGCATCCTCATCGTAATCCGGAGCAATAATGCCGTCCGAAACTTCATGCTTCAAAACTTTTGCAAGCGAAACATCGACCCTGTCGCTGACGGCGATAAAATCTCCGAAGGAGCTCATTCTGTCCGCACCTCTTGCGCGAATATAGGCGCAGGCAAGGGGAGAAAGCTCTGTTGTTTCGTCAACAAAGTACATTTTGCGAAGCGTCTCGTTCAGCGGAAGGCCGACGGCCGCACCTGCCGGGCTGACGTGTTTGAACGATGCCGCCGCAGGAAGTCCCGTTGCGGTGCGAAGTTCTCTGACGAGCTGCCACCCGTTGAGTGCGTCAAGAAGGTTGATATAGCCCGCCCTGCCGTTCAAAACGGCAATCGGCAGTTCGCCGTCAATTGAAATTGCAGCGGGTTTCTGATTGGGATTGCAGCCGTATTTAAGTTCGTATCGCATGTTTGCCTCCGTTAGTATGTTCGGTTTAATTCGATTAAGTTCTATAGTTTATGGTTCGTTTCCGCTCTTACGGTCGGTCAGAGTAACTTAAGTTGACGTTGACCGGCTCCGTTTTTTTGCAAAGCCGCACAAAGCTCAGCGGGTGTGCCTGTTGATGATGAATGTGTCCTCCGCGCCGTCTGCGCAGCCGATAAAGCGCACAAACAGCGAAACACGGTTGTTTTCATCAAGACCCGCCCAAATTTCTTCGGCAAGGGTCTCTGCATCGGGCGCGTTCAGCGCAATGCGCACCGGTTCACCGCAGAACGAGGGCAGCGGCGAGCCGTCATGCTCATATGTGTGGATAAGATGTGCCGTACCCGCTTCGGGTTCGTAATTGTAAAAATTCCTGCGGCAGCGTGCGCCGTCGGGTGTTTCCGCCTTCAGTATGCTGAGGGTGTATTCGCCTGTTTCGGGGTAAAGAATGCCGCTGATGCGCGGGGTAAAATTCGGAGCATCAGGTTCAAAGCTCCTTTTGCGCAGTGCGGATTCAAAGCTTCCGCCCTCCGCAATTTCGCAGGCAACGGTGTCCGTCTGGTCGCCGTTGGTAACAACGGTGCAGCCGTTGACCTTCCGCACGGGGGAATAAATGATAAGCGAAGGGTCTGTCAGCTTTTTTTCGTCGAACGCCCGCGTTCTGATGCCATCCTCCGTCGGTTCAAATATGCGGTTGCGGCTGTTCTCGCTTCTGCCCATGATGAAGTATGCGGCCACATAATGTGCGTTGTCCGCACTTTTTCCGATAAGCACGCCGCGTCCGGGATAGGTATTGCCGTTCAGGTATTCGTTGATAGTTTTCATTTATTCCGCCTTTCGCACTTCGGTTCCGACTCGTTTGTTCACTGTTTGTTTCACTGTTCTGTTGATTTTATCGATAAAAACACCTGTTCAAGCGCAAGGGGCAGCAATTCCCATTCCGCCTGTTCCATAACGCGCCGCTGCAAGGTTTCCGGAGTGTCGCCCGGAAGCACATCAACGGCTTTCTGCATGATTATTTCGCCGCCGTCGGCAACCGCATTTACATAGTGTACCGTTGCACCCGTGACCTTCACGCCGTATGCAAGCGCAGCCTCGTGAACGCGCAGACCGTAGTACCCCTTTCCGCAGAAGGACGGGATGAGTGACGGATGCACGTTGATGATGCGCCTGTCGTAACTTTCGGTAAAATCCGCACTCAGTATTGCAAGAAAGCCCGCAAGCACGACAACATCGATTTCGCGCTCCTCGAGCAGTTTCCGCGCCGCCGTTTCGAACAGTGCGGGGTCCTGCCTGTTTTGAGGAAGATAAACCGCTTCAATGCCCGCATTTTTTGCCCGCTGAAGTGCGAATGCATCCGGCTTGTTGGAAACAACAAGCGCAATATCGCCGCTTTTTATAACCGAACCGCGCTTGTCGAGCAAAGCCTGAAGGTTCGTTCCCCCTCCGGAAACGAACACGGCAGCGCGCGGACGGCGGGGAGCTTCGGCCCCGCCGCAGCTGCCGCTTTTGCCGATCGCGGCGGAAAGTTCTCCGCCCGTCAGCATATCTCAATACCTTCGCCGAGCACGGTGTCGCCGCAGATGTAAGCCTCCTCGCCGTTTGCGCGGAGAATTTCAAGCGCACGGTCCGCATCCTCGCGTGAAACGATAAGGCACATGCCGACGCCCATGTTGAAGGTGTTGAACATGTCCCTTTCGGGGATATCTCCCGTTGACGCGATAAGGTCAAAAAGCGGATGAATGCGCAGTGCGTTTTTGTTTATTCTTGCCGCAATGCCTTTTTTGAGGCAGCGCGGAATATTCTCATAAAAGCCGCCGCCGGTGATATGTGCACAGCCCTTTATGCGAACTTCCTTTGCAAGCTCCAGCACGGGTTTAACGTAAATCCTTGTGGGCTCAAGCAAAGCTTCGCCAAGAGTTTTGCCGAGGGATTCAACATGGGTTCCAAGCACGGCATTGTTTGAATTGAGATTAAAAACCTTGCGCACAAGGGAGAAGCCGTTGGAATGAACCCCGCTTGACGGCAGCGCAATGATAACATCTCCGGGACGCTGCGTTTCAATGTCGAACACCTTGCTCCTGTCCACGATGCCGACAGCAAACCCTGCAAGGTCATATTCGTCCGCAGGGTAGAAACCCGGCATTTCGGCTGTTTCGCCGCCGATAAGTGCGCAGCCGGACTGCACGCAGCCCTCTGCAACGCCCTCAACAACGGAGGCGACTTTTTCGGGAATGTTTTTGCCGAGTGCGATATAGTCAAGGAAAAACAGAGGCTTTGCACCGCAGCAGATGATGTCGTTCACACACATTGCAACGCAGTCTATGCCGACGGTGTTATGTTTGTCGCTCAAAAAGGCGAGCTTAAGTTTCGTTCCCACGCCGTCCGTACCGCTGACAAGGATGGGTTCGCTCATGCCTGCAAGATCCGGTGCAAACAGGCCGCCGAAATTGCCGATGGAGGGCATTGCACCGGGCGTGATCGTGCGCGAAATGTGTTTTTTCATCAGTTCAACGGCGCGATAGCCCGCAGTAATATCAACGCCCGCTTTTTCGTAGCTTTCGCTCCTGCTGTTGTTGTTTGCCATTTATGTTCTTCCTTTCGATCTGATAAATCCGTTTGGTTTATTTTGTTCGGTGGTTTCGATTGCGTTCGCGGCCCGTCAGAGCCGCGGTTTTTCTGTTCGGTTATTCTTTCGGCTGCGGCATATCGGATTTTTCGCTGAGCTTGCGCGCATATTTGTTGACATAGCGGCGTTTGGGCGGCTCGCAGGGATATTCGCCCGTGAAGCAGCCGACACAATAATCCGTTTTGCCGTTGCCGGCAAGCAGCCTTGCGTTCTCAACGCTCAGGAAACCGAGGGAATCGAGCCCGAGTTCGCGAACAAGTTCCTCATCGTTGTATTTGTTTGCAATCAGCTCCTCCCGCGAGGGAACATCCGTGCCGAAATAGCAGGGGAACAGGAATTTCGGCGCGGCGGAACGCACATGCACCTCCGTTGCGCCCGCTTCACGCAGAAGGCGGACGATGCGCTTGATTGTTGTTCCGCGAACGATGGAATCATCGATAAGCACAACGCGCTTGCCGCTGACAGTTGCGGATACGGGGTTGAGCTTGATTCGAACGAGTTTTTCACGCTCGTTCTGTTTCGGCTGAATGAAGGTTCTGCCGATATATTTGTTTTTGATAAAGCCTATGCCGTAGGGAATGCCGGACTGCCTTGAAAAGCCGATCGCGGCATCAAGCCCGGAATCGGGAACGCCGATAACAACATCCGCCTGCACGGGATGTTCAAGCGCAAGGAACGAACCCGCGCGCTGGCGCGCAAGATGCACCGAACAGCCGTCAATAACGCTGTCGGGACGCGCAAAATAGATGTATTCAAACACGCAGAGCGCAGGCTTGACTTTTCCGCAGTGGCTGCGCAGGCTGCGCAGCTCGTCGTTTTCAACAACAACTATCTCGCCCGGTTCAACATCGCGCAGGAATTTCGCTCCCATTGCATCAAGCGCACATGTTTCGGAAGCAAAGCAGTAACCGCCTTCGGACAGTTCTCCGATGCAGAGCGGACGGAACCCGTGCGGATCGCGTGCGGCAATAAGCTTTTTGGGCGACATGATAACGAGTGAATAGGCACCCTTTATCCTGTCCATTGCGCGCGATACGGCCTCCTCAATGGAATCAGCCGTCAGCCGTTCTTTGGTAATTGTGTATGCAATGACTTCCGTGTCGGTCGTTGTGTGGAAAATAGAACCCGCAAGCTCCAGTTCCTCACGCAGTTCGGCATCGTTGACAAGGTTGCCGTTGTGTGCTATCGCCATCGTGCCCTTTATGTGGTTCACCACAAGGGGCTGGCAGTTGATGCGCTTTTCGTAGCCGGTTGTGGAATAGCGGACATGCCCGACCGCCATGCTTCCCATTCCGAGTTTTGCAAGCGAATTTCCGTCAAATACCTCGTTGACAAGCCCCTCATCGCAGTGCGCGTTTATAACGCCGTCGTCGTTGACGGCAATGCCTGCGCTCTGCTGCCCGCGGTGCTGCAAAGCATAGAGTGCATAATAGGCAAGCGCGGCAACGTTTTCGCGCTTTGAAGCGGCAATGCCCACAACGCCGCATTCCTCGCCGAGGTGCTCAAAGGTTGTTTCGTGTTCGGTTATGTTTTCCAAAATATCCATTTTGCTGTTCTCAATCCAGATAAATCGTTCTGTTAATTCTCCCGAGTTTCGCACAAAAGCTTACTCGCCCATCAGGCGGTGCAGGATCTCGTGATATGCGCCTTCAACATTGCCGAGGTCGCGGCGGAAACGATCCTTATCCAGTTTTTCGTGGGTTTTGCTGTCCCAGAAACGGCAGGTATCCGGCGAAATCTCGTCCGCAAGCACAATTGTGCCGTCGCTCAGTCTTCCGAATTCAAGTTTGAAATCGATAAGCTCGATGTTGACTTCCGCAAAGAATGCGGTCAAAATTTCGTTGATTTTCAGAGCGTATTTTTTTATCGTTTCAAGCTCCTCCGGCGTGCAGAGACCCATTGCAAAAACATGGCTGTCGTTAATCATGGGATCGCCCAATGCATCGTCCTTGTAGCAAAGTTCGAGAACGGTGCTTTTGAGTTTCGTGCCTTCGGGGAAACCTATGCGTTTTGCAAGCGAACCCGCCGCAACGTTGCGGACAATGACCTCAAGAGGAACGATGCGGACGGCTTTGACCGCCGTTTCCCTGTCGGAAAGCTGTTTGACAAAATGAGTCGGAATGCCTTTTTCTTCAAGCATTTTCATGAGATAGTTCGTAACGCGGTTGTTGATAACGCCCTTGCCCGCGATTGTACCCTTCTTTTCGCCGTTAAATGCGGTTGCATCGTCCTTATAGTCAACGATATAAATACCTTCGACATCGGTTGCGTAAACCTTCTTTGCCTTGCCTTCGTAGAGCTGCTGAGTCTTTTTCATTTTTGTTCCTCCTTTTCGGTATCCGTTTGCCTTGTTTGTTATTTTTGTTGTTTGCGTTTCGCCGTTCGGTTCCGCAGTCGGAGCGGCACCGTTTTTTGAAAGTGCCGTTCGCACCGCAGTCCCCGAAAAAAAGTTTGATAGCCGCATCATTACGGGCTGCGGCTATCTTTGTTTATTGTTAATCTCTGTGCTGCAATGCGGCATCCTTTTTGCGGACATCCTCCGCCATTTTTATTCTCATTGCGTCAAGCTTTTCGTGAAGTGCGGGTTCCGCAAGCGAAAGCATTTGAGCCGCAAGTATCGCGGCGTTGGCCGCACCGTCGACGGCAACAGTTGCCACGGGCACGCCCGAGGGCATCTGCACCGTTGCAAGCAGGGCATCCAGCCCGTCAAACGTTGAAGCTTTGATGGGTATGCCGATAACGGGCAGAGTTGTGTTTGCGGCAATAAAGCCCGCAAGATGCGCCGCCTTGCCTGCTGCGGCGATAATAACGCCGAAATCACGTTTATAGGCGTTTTGTGCGAATTCCGCAACATCCGCCGGGGTTCTGTGCGCGGACATAACGCGCATTTCATAGTTTATTCCGAGTTCATCGAGCTTTGCCGCACAGCCGGACACAACCGGCAGGTCGCTGTCGCTCCCCATGATGACCGCAACACGTTTCATGCTGCCCACCTCCGTTGTTTCATGGGCTCATGGTAACAGATTTTTACCTGCAATTTCAAGGCTTTTTTGCAGATATATCAAATATGTTGCCCGATATATTTTTATCCGTTCGTTTTTGCTTTATTTGCATGGTTTTTTGCATTCCGATAAAACCGCGCCCCCCGCATTCGCGCTTGCAATAAACGGAATATAATGTTATTATTGTACGGGTAAAGCAAAACTCCGCTGCGGCAGTCTTTTCGCAAAAAACCTCTGCGGAGGGAATCTTCTCAATCTCATTCTCAATCTCAACGGAGAGGCTCTGAAAGCGAGGGGTTCAAAAGCGCGGTCAGCCGGCACTTTCGGCGCGATTTTTACCCGAATCGACCGCAAAACAAAATGCTGCGCCCGCAATGCAGCATTCGATTCCGCTTACGAAACCGGAGCAAAGCTTCGGCTTTGCAAAAAGCTCCGGCTTTATACAAAAAGGAGAGTACAGATTATGAAAACATGCGCCATCGTGGGCATCAACTGGGGCGATGAGGGCAAGGGCCGAATGGTTGACCTCGTTGCGGAAGAATATGACATTGTTGTTCGTTACCAGGGCGGCAACAATGCAGGACACACCATCAAAAACGACTACGGCACATTTGCGCTGAATCTTTTGCCTTCCGGCATTTTCCGCCGTGAAAAGATGAATATTCTCGGCAACGGCACCGTTGTCGACATCCGCCACCTCTGCGGCGAAATCGAACGGCTGCACGATGCAGGCGTCTATATCTCCCCGGAAAACCTTATGATAAGCTCCCGTGCCATCATTGTTATGCCCTATCATGTTGCATTGGACGGGCTTGAAGAAGCACGCCTTTCCGACAAACCCTACGGTTCGACAAAGCGCGGCATTGCCCCCGTTTACGGCGACAAATACATGAAAAAGGGCATTATGCTCGGTGAATTGTTCGACAGGGAGTACCTTATCGACCACCTTTCCGATGTTCTTGAATTCAAAAACCTTCAGATAACCCGCGTATACGGCGGCGAACCCTTCTCCCTTGAAAGCATGGTTGAATACCTCGATACCTACGGCGAGATTCTCAAGCCCTATATCGGCGACACGAGCGCATACCTGCGCAAAGCGGCTCACGAGGGCAAAAAGATCCTTTACGAAGCCCAGCTCGGCGTTCTGCGCGACATTGATTTCGGCATCTATCCTTACACATCCTCAAGCTCTCCCCTTGCGGCATACGCCCCCATCGGCTCCGGTGCGCCGGACATTCCCGTGAACCGCGTCATCGGCGTTGTGAAAGCATATTCCACCTGCGTCGGCGAAGGTCCTTTCACCGCCGAATGGTTCGGAGAAGAGGCCGAAAGGCTGCGTAAAGAGGGCGGTGAATACGGCGCCGCAACGGGACGCCCCCGCAGAGTCGGCCCCATCGACCTTGTTGCAACGCGGTACGGCGTTCAGATGCAGGGTGCAACGGAAGTCGCGCTCACAAAGCTCGACATCCTTTCCTACATGGATTCCATCCCCGTTTGCGCCGCATACGAATGCGACGGTGAAGTGACCCGCACGTTCCCCTTCCCTTCGAAACTCGGCAGGGCAAAGCCCATTTATGTTAAACTTCCGGGTTGGGGCTGCGACATTTCAAAGATTCGCACCTATGACGAGCTTCCCGAAAATGCCCGCAAATACGTTGAATACGTTGAACGCGAAATCGGCTGCCGCATAAGCTATGTTTCCGTCGGCCCGGGCAGGGAAGAGATAATCCTCCGATAAGAGGACTGCCCGAAAACTGTTGAAGGACGATTAATTTATGAAAGAATTTTACGAAAGCCCCCTTTCGAGCCGATATGCCTCGGAATACATGCTGCGCCTCTTCTCGCCGGACAAACGCTACGGCACATGGCGCAGGCTTTGGGTTGCGCTTGCCCGCGCGGAGCATCGTCTCGGTCTTCCGGTAACGGATGAACAGGTGGCGCAGCTTGAAGCGCATGTTGATGACGAAATAGACTATGCCGCCGTTGCGGAATGGGAAAAAAAGCTTCGCCACGACGTCATGGCGCATATCCATGTTTACGGCGAAAGCTGCCCCGATGCCGCCGGAATCATCCACCTTGGCGCAACAAGCTGCTATGTTACGGATAATGCGGATATCATGATTTACCGCGATGCTCTGCTGCACATCCGCAGCGAGCTTGTTTCCGTCATTGCCGCACTCTGCGATTTTGCATACAAATACCGTGCAATGCCGACTTTGGGCTACACGCATTTTCAGCCCGCTCAGCTTGTGACCGTCGGCAAACGCGCATGCCTCTGGGCGCAGGATTTTCTGCTTGACCTTGACGAGCTGAATTTTGTTATCGACAACCTGCTGTTTCACGGCTGCCGCGGAACAACGGGCACGGACGCAAGTTTCCTCTCACTTTTCGACGGCGACGTTCAAAAGGTTCGCGAACTGAATGCAATGATCGCGGAGGAATGCGGTTTTTCAACGCTTTTCCCCGTTGCGGGGCAAACCTACCCCCGCAAATACGACAGCCGCATTCTGAACGTGCTTTCCGCAATTGCACAAAGTGCATATCGGTTTGCAAACGACATGCGGCTGCTTCAGCACCTGCGGCAGGTTGAAGAACCGTTTGAAAAAAATCAGGTCGGTTCCTCCGCAATGGCATACAAGCGCAACCCCATGCGCTGCGAGCGAATCTGTTCGCTTTCGCGCTATATCATGGCGGATGCACTGAACGCGCCGATGACGGCCTCAACGCAATGGTTCGAACGCACTTTGGACGACTCCGCGAACCGCCGCATATCACTTCCGGAGGGTTTCCTCGCCTGTGACGCAGTGCTCAGGCTTATGCGCAACGTCACCGCCGGCATCCACGTCAACGAAAAAATCGTCGAACGAACCGTGCTTGAATATCTTCCCTTCATTGCCACGGAAAACCTGCTCATGAGTGCGGTCCGTAAGGGCGGCGACAGGCAGGAGCTTCACGAGGTCATCCGCACCCGTTCCATGGAAGCGACGGCACGCATGAAGGAGGGGCTGAACTGCGACCTTCTCGACAGGCTTGCGCTTGATCCCGCCTTCCCGCTGGACAGGGAAGAGATAACCGCCGTGCTCGATCCCGCCGCATTCATCGGAATCTGCCCCGAACAGGTGGAAGAATTCGTTGCCGAAGCGCGCGCACGGATTGCCGATTGCGCCGCCGAAACAGGCGACGTAAGCATCAACGTATAATTCTTAAGCAACAATGACCGATGTCGCGGGGAGCCGCCTTTTTTGCAGTCTCCCCGCAAACCCGCGCCGTTCATCAACGCCGGAATATCCATGAACAACAAATACAAAATCTTGCTCGTTGAGGATGAGCCGAGCATACGCAAATATGTGAATGCACTGCTCAACGCCTCCGGCTATATCGTAATTGAAGCTGCAAACTGTGCCGAAGCCAAGCCCTGTTTTCTTTCACACACGCCCGACCTTGTTCTTCTTGACCTCGGGCTGCCCGACGGGGACGGAATGCAGCTGCTTGAGTTCATACGCAGCCGTTCTGCCGTGCCCGTAATAGTGCTTTCCGCACGCAGCGACGAAACGGACAAGGTTGTTGCGCTTGACGGCGGTGCAAATGATTATGTTACAAAGCCTTTCGGTTCGGCCGAACTGCTTGCGCGAATGCGTTCCGCTCTCCGCACCGGGCGACAGCACGGAACAGGTGAAACGGACGGCAGGCTCTGCATCGGCGCACTCACGATCGATTGCGATGCCCGTCGCGTTTTTGCAGGCGACTCCGAAGTTCGGCTCACTCAAACGGAATACAATCTGCTGCTCCTGCTTGCGGAAAACAGCGGCCGAATGATGACGTATCAAAAGGTGATAAAGGCCGTGTGGGGCGAAGGGGTGAATGAGGCTAACATCAAAAAGCTTCAAGTGAACATAGCAAATATAAGAAAAAAATTTGCCGGTGTTTCCGTTCCTCTTCCCGGCATTCGCAACGAACTCGGCGTCGGCTACAGGCTTGACGGCTGAAACCCGATGTGATTGAAACTTTTTGATGTCCATCAAAAAGCTTCAAGTGAACACAGCAAATATTAGGAAAAAATTTGCCGGTGTTTCCGTTCCTCTTCCCGGCATTCGCAACGAACTCGGCGTCGGCTACAGGCTTGACGGCTGAAACCGAGTTTTCTTCCGGTTTTTCGCGTTTTTCGAAATATATCTGTTTGGAACGCTCTTTTCCTATTGACAAAAAGGGTGAAAAAAAGATATACTGAACTATGAAGATAGAGGCGCAGAAGTCGAGGTAAGCTTTCGCAAAACGGGCGGTTCCGGCGAAAGGCTGAATGCGGCTCTTGCCGAAAGTGCGGCGGGGAATCCGCTTCCCCCGTGCTTGGGCGCAGCAGCTCAGTGCGCTGCGACTGTCATCGCGGGTCGTTTTCGGCTTGGGTACTGATGATGCGCTATTCACGCGGGGTTTTCTGCGTTGATGGTGCTTTTTTTGTTTTTTGCCCGAAAAGCCCGTTTTTTGCAAAAATTATACCACGGAGGAACATAAAATGGAACAAAAAATCACATCCACCATTCGCCTTCGCATGAGCTCTCAGGATGCTCATTACGGCGGAAATCTTGTTGACGGCGCACACATGCTTGCCCTTTTCGGCGACGTTGCAACCGAACTTCTCATCAAGTGCGACGGCGATGAAGGCCTGTTCAAAGCATATGACATGGTCGAATTCATAGCACCCGTCTATGCCGGCGACTATATCGAAGCATACGGCGAAATCACCCATATCGGCAACAGCTCCCGCAAGATGAGCTTTGAAGCACGCAAGGTTATTGTTCCGCGCACCGATATTAACGACTCCGCATGCGATTTCCTTGAGGAACCCATCGTTGTTTGCAGAGCAACGGGAACCTGCGTGGTGCCCATAGACAAACAGCGCAAATAAATTGCACTGTTTGTCATTGGCAGAAAGTCTTTGCCTTTCTGCGATGCGGAAGATACAGACAAACACCGCAAATAAACCGCACTGTTTGTCATTGGCAGAAAGTCTTTGCCTTTCTGCGATGCGGAAGATACAGACAAACACCGCAAATAAACCGCACTGTTTGTCATTGGCAGAAAGTCTTTGCCTTTCTGCAATGCGGAAGATACAGACAAACACCGCAAATAAATTGCACTGTTTGTCATTGGCAGAAAGTCTTTGCCTTTCTGCAATGCGGTAAAATAGACAAACACCGCAAATAAATTGCACTGTTTGTCATTGGCAGAAAGTCTTTGCCTTTCTGCAATGCGGTAAAACAGACAAACAGCGCAAATAAACTGCACTGTTTGTCATTGTCGCGGGAATGCCGTTTTAAGTAAAAAGCAAACGCCGAAAGGAAACGGCCGATTTTCGATTCCCGTTTTCCTCAAGGTACGTTTGCCGCAGAATAAAATAATTTGAAAGGAACTATCGGAATCCATGGAAAAACTCATCATCACCGCCTGCATCTGCGGCGCGGAAGTCACCAAGGAACACAATCCCGCCGTGCCTTACACGGTTGAAGAGATTGCGAACGAAGCCTATTCCGCATACAAAGCGGGAGCAAGCATCATTCACCTGCATGTCCGCTATGATGACGGCACACCCACCCAGGATAAGGCACGCTTCAAAGAATGCATGGATGCCATCTATGCAAAATGTCCCGATGTTATCATTCAGCCCTCCACCGGCGGTGCAGTCGGCATGAGCGATGACGAAAGGCTCCAGCCCATCGAGCTTATGCCCGAAATGGCAACCCTCGACTGCGGCACCTGCAATTTCGGCGGGGACGACATCTTTGTTAACACCGAAAACACCATCAAGTATTTCGGCGAACGCATGATCGAACGCAATATCAAACCCGAAGTCGAAGTTTTCGACAAGGGCATGATCGATATGGCGATTCGCCTCAACAAGAAAGGCTTTATCAAGAGCCCCATGCATTTTGACTTTGTTATGGGCGTCAACGGCGGCATCAGCGGCACGCCGCGCGATCTTGTATTCATGGCAGGCAGCATTCCCCAGGGTTCAACCTTCACGGTTGCGGGCGTCGGCAGAACCGAATTCCCGATGATCACCCTCGGCATTCTTCTCGGCGGCCACGTCCGCGTCGGCTTTGAAGACAACGTCTACCTTGAAAAGGGCGTTCTTGCAAAGAGCAACGGCGAGCTTGTTGAAAAAGCAGTCCGCATTGCAAAGGAACTCGGCAGGGAGATCGCAACCCCCGCCGAAGCACGCGAGATCCTCGGCCTTGCGCCCCGCGCATGACCGATAATCGGCCATAAACATAAATTTTATTCGGAGGAAACCAAAATGGAACTTAAAGGCAACAAATACGGCACTCACAGAGTTATCGAACCCAAGGGCGTTCTCACTCAGGCAGCATGGAAAATCGACAACGACATGACCAAGCACTACTCCAACGAGATCATCTGCGACGTTATCTCCCTTAACATCGACTCCGCTTCATTCACTCAGATTGAAGAAGCATGCGGCGGCGACGAGCAGAAGATCGGCGAAATGATCATGGGCATCGTTGCAGAGCGCGGCAAGCAGCAGAACCCCGTTACCGGTTCCGGCGGCATGTTCATCGGCAAAGTTGCATACATCGGCGAAGATCTTAAGGATCGCGACCTTAAAGTCGGCGACAAGATCGCTTCCCTCGTTTCCCTCTCCCTCACTCCGCTCAAAATCGAAAAGATCCTTGCTATCCACAAGGATATCGACCGCGTTGACATTATCGGTCAGGCTGTTCTTTTCGAAAGCGGCATCTACGCAAAGCTGCCCAATGACATGAGCGAACCTCTCGCACTTGCAGCTCTCGACGTTGCAGGCGCACCCGCACAGGCCCGCAAGCTCCCCAAGGAAGGCGACAGCGTTCTTATCCTCGGCGCAAACGGCAAGAGCGGCGTTCTCTGCGGCTACGAAGCAATGAAGAAGGTAGGCCCCAAGGGCAATGTTGTCGGCGTTGTCCGCAACCCCGCTCAGGTTCCCGCCCTTATGGAGCTCGGCGTTTACAACAAGGTTATCGTTGCAAGCGCAACCGAACCCATTGCAGTGCTTGATGCCGCACTGGCTGCAAACGACGGCAAGGAATACGACATCTCCATCTGCTGCGTCAACATCGAAAGCTGCGAAATGAGCGCGATCCTCCCCGTTCGCGACGACGGCATCGTTTACTTCTTCTCCATGGCAACCAGCTTCACAAAGGCTGCACTCGGCGCAGAGGGCATCGGCAAGGACGTTACCATGATCATCGGCAACGGCTACACCAAGGATCACGCCGAAATCACCCTCAACGTTCTCCGCGAGAACGAGAAGCTCCGCAAGCTCTTTGACGAGAAGTACTGCTGATAACCGTCTGTTTATCGACACGTCAACTGAATAAGGGCTTATAAATCAGTTTTTTGCGAATAAACCTTTTCCGGGCTGCTCTCCGCGCTGCGCAGATTTGCGGCAGGGGACAGCCCGTATAAAACACTGTTTATCGATATTATTTTTATCGATAACTTTCGGGCAGATTGTTTTTTATCGCCCGAAATCCGGTTCACACCCCGGAATACCCGCAACGACAGCCGAAAGGCAAGGAGGCAAAAATGAATAAAAGCAGGCAATACGGTCTGTTCACCGATGTTCCCGATGAGCTTTGGAACGATTGGCATTGGCAGGTTGCAAATCGCATCGAAACTCTTGAAGATCTCAAAAAATACATCTCCCTGACTCCCGAGGAAGAAGAGGGCGTTGCGAAATGCCTCGGCACGCTCCGCATGGCGATCACTCCCTATTATCTCTCCCTCATCAACCCGAACGATCCCTATGATCCCGTTCGTCGTCAGTGCATTCCTTCCGCGGCAGAGCTTTATCAGGCTCCCGAGGACCAGCTTGACCCCCTTCATGAGGACACGGATTCCCCCGTGCCCGGTTTGACTCATCGTTATCCGGACAGGGTCCTGTTCCTTATCACCGACCAGTGCTCCATGTACTGCCGTCACTGCACCCGCCGCAGGTTTGCGGGGCAGCACGATACCGCCGTTCCCGATTGCCAAATCGAGAAATGTCTCGACTATATCCGCAATCATACCGAAGTTCGCGATGTTCTTCTTTCAGGCGGCGACGCACTCATGCAGAGCGACGAAAAGCTTGAATACATCATCAGCGAGCTGCGCAAGATGCCCCATGTTGAAATCGTCCGCCTCGGCAGCAGAACCCCTGTTGTCATGCCGCAGAGGATCACCCCGGAGCTTTGCGCCATGCTCAAAAAGTACCATCCCGTTTGGCTGAACACGCATTTCAACCATCCCAATGAAATCACCGAAGAGAGCAAACGCGCATGTGAGATGCTTGCAGACGCAGGTATTCCCCTCGGCAACCAGAGCGTTCTTCTTGCAGGCGTCAACGACTGCGTACATGTGATGAAAAAGCTTGTTCAGGATCTCGTTCGCATCCGCGTTCGTCCTTACTACATCTATGTTTGCGATCTTTCCATGGGTCTGACCCATTTCCGCACCCCCGTAAGCAAGGGGATCGAAATCATCGAGGGTCTGCGCGGCCACACCAGCGGCTACTGCATCCCCACCTTTGTTGTTGACGCACCCGGCGGCGGCGGCAAAACCCCCGTTATGCCCAACTACGTCATCAGTCAGACTCCCAGAAAGACGATTCTCAGGAATTTCGAGGGCGTTATCACGACCTATACCGAGCCGGAGCATTACGAAAACGTATGTCATTGTGAAGTTTGCCGCAAGGCACGCGGCGAACAGCCCGACCTTATCGGCGTTGCAGGCCTTGAACAGGGCAGGCGCGACGGCAAAATCTCCCTTGAACCCTCCGATCTTGAAAGGCTCAAGAGGGGACATCACGAATAATCGGCATTTAATTGCTCCGCAGAAAGCTGCTTAAGCAATTGCAGGTTAACCACTCGGTGTGTTCTGTTCCGCATGAACGCGCCGCACACCGCCCGCCGGGCGCAGGGATTATGTCCCGGCGGGTGACTTTAAAAGGATTATGGAAAAGTGTCAGGAGGATAAGCACTCAATGGAATCAAAACTTAACCTCAATCGAAATCTTGTTGATAAAGCCCGCGAATCTGCCCGCCGCATTGCGGAGGATACCCAGAACTTTATCGACCTTCACACGACGGTAACGGTGGAGCGCGCCGTTTGCCGCCTTCTCGGCATCGACGGTGTAAACGCACTTGAAGTTCCGCTGCCCAACGTTGTTGTCGATCACCTTTTCGACAAGGGTCTGCTCCCGGGCGGCGCAGCCTACTATATCGGCAACGCAATGGCCGAAACCGGCATGAATCCGCAGCAAATTGCGGAGAGCATCGACCGCGGCGAGCTTGATCTTTCCGCCGTCGCACCCCACGGCATTGAAGAGATTCGCGCCGCCGTCATGCCCGTTGCGGAAGCCACGGCGGAACGCATTCGCACAAACGTTGCAAAGCGCAATGATTATCTCAACAGCTTCGGCGACAAAACCGACCCGTACCTCTATGTTATCGTTGCAACCGGCAACATCTATGAGGATATCGTGCAGGCAAAGGCTGCCGCAAAACAGGGTGCGGACATTATCGCCGTTATCCGCACCACCGGTCAGAGTCTGCTCGACTATGTTCCCTACGGCGCAACCACCGAGGGTTTCGGCGGAACCTACGCAACTCAGGAAAACTTCCGCCTTATGCGTGCTGCGCTTGACGAAGTCGGCGAACAGGAACATCGCTACATCCGTCTGTGCAACTACTGCTCCGGTCTCTGTATGCCCGAAATCGCCGCCATGGGCGCGTTGGAACGCCTTGACGTAATGCTTAACGATGCTCTTTACGGTATCCTCTTCCGCGATATCAACATGCAGCGCACGATCGTTGACCAGTATTTCAGCCGCGTTATCAACAGCTTTGCCGGCGTTATCATCAACACCGGCGAGGACAACTATCTTACCACAGCCGATGCTGTCGAAGAGGCGCACACCGTGCTTGCTTCCCAGTTCCTCAACGAACAATTCGCACTCAAAGCCGGGCTTCCCGAAGAGCAGATGGGTCTCGGGCACGCATTTGAAATATCTCCCGATGTTGAAAACGGCTTCCTTTACGAGCTTGCGCAGGCGCAGATGGCAAGGGAGATCTTCCCCAATGCACCGCTTAAATACATGCCCCCCACAAAGTTCATGACGGGCAATATTTTCCGCGGGCATGTTCAGGACGCACTCTTCAACATGGTCACGATCCTCACCGGACAGAAGCTCCACCTTCTCGGTATGCTCACCGAAGCTATCCACACTCCGTTCATGAGTGACCGCGCACTCTCCATAGAGAACGCACAGTACATCTTCCGCACCATGCACGATCTCGGCAGCGAGCTGACCTATAGAGAAGGCGGCATCATGCAGACCCGTGCAAACGAAGTTCTTCGGAAAGCAACCGATCTGCTCGGTGAAATTGAACAGACAGGCTTGTTTGCAACGCTTGAAAAGGGCGTGTTTGCGGACATTAAGCGTCCTCGCGACGGCGGCAAGGGTCTTGCCGGCGTTGTTACCAAGGATGATTGCTATTTCAACCCCTTTGTTGAGCTGATGCATAAAAAAGGAGGCAACGAATAATGAGCGGCGGACTTTATAACACCCACAAGGCTGATTTTGACACAACTCTCGACCTTACACGGCTCAAGGCATACGGCGACACTATGAACGACGGCAAGGTTCAGTTCAGCTTCACCCTTCCCGTTAAGAACGATGAAAAGGGCATGGAAGCTGCACGCCAGCTCGTCCGCAAAATGGGCGTTGAAGAACCCAACGTTGCGCTTGCAAAGTCTTTGGACAAGGAGTTCACATTCTATGTTGTTTACGGCAGCGTTGTGCATACCGTTGACTATGAGAACATCCATGTGCAGACCGTTGAAGAGGAAACCATGAGCATGGAAGAAACCGACGAATATATTCGCGAGCATTTCGGCAGGAAGATCGTCATGATCGGCGCTTCCACCGGCACCGATGCGCACACCGTCGGAATCGATGCAATCATGAACCGCAAGGGCTTTGCAGGCCATTACGGACTTGAACGCTATGACATGATCGAAGCTATCAACATGGGCGCACAGGTTCCCAACGAGGAATTCATCAAAAAGGCGGTTGAAGTCAACGCCGATGTTCTTCTTGTTTCCCAAACCGTTACCCAGAAGGATATCCACATTCAGAACCTTACCGAGCTTATCGAGCTGCTTGAAGCGGAAGGCCTGCGCGACAGGTTCATCGTCTGCTGCGGCGGCGCACGCATCACCCACGAGCTTGCAAAGGAACTCGGCTTTGATGCAGGGTTCGGCGCAAGCAAATATGCCGACGATGTTGCAACTTTTGCCGTCACCGAAATGGTTAAGCGCGGAATGAAGTAATCTTTTTTCGATTTCGTTTTAACACGCTTTCGTTTTAAACAACACACGGGACTGCTCCGAAAGGGGCGGTTCCGTTTTTGTTTTTCTTTCCTTTATGCAATTGCCGGCGGGCAGCGGTTGGATCCGATATTAAAAATATACTTGCATTTTTGCTCAAAAGCCTTAAAATTTACTTCACCGAAATATTTTGAAAAAAACTGCGGTACAAACGAATCCGCTGCCGAATAAAGAAAGGATGCACCGAAACCATGGACGAACTGCTTGAACAACTCGTTGACCAATGCCTCCCCTACACTTCCGAGGGCAGATTGGCAAGCTATATTCCGGAGCTTACAAAAGCCGACCCGAACGCACTGGGGGTGTACCTTATCAGCAGCGACGGCAAACATTACTGTGCGGGTGATTACACCAAAAAATTTACGATTCAAAGCGTTGTGAAGCCGATTTTGCTTTTGCTTGCGTTAATGGACAACGGCATTGAACAGGTTCGCTCACGCATCGGCGTTGAAGCAACGGGCAAGCCCTTCGATGCAATAAATGTTTCGGCGCAGTCCCTTTTGAGCGAGCATCTGAATCCAATGGTCAACATGGGTGCGATCGCCCTCTGTCCGATGATACGCGGAAATGACTACAACGAGCGTTTCGAACGTCTTCTTGACCTGACGCGCCGCCTTGCGGACAATCCCGATATCGCACTTAACGAAAGCGTCTATCTTTCCGAAAAGCGGACGGGCAACAAAAACCGTGCGCTTGCATACATGCTCAAATCCCAAGGTATGATAGCCGATGACGTTGAAGATGTTCTTGATTGTTATTTCAAGGCCTGCTCGATCTCTGTCGACTGCCGCGACCTTGCAAAAATCGGCTGGGTGCTTGCCTCCCACGGAAAGCCCCTCAAGCGGCTGTTTCCGTATGAATATGCACGCTATGTGAATGCGGTGCTCATGACCTGCGGCATGTATGACGGTTCCGGCGAGTTTGCCGTGCGCGTCGGCGTTCCTGCCAAAAGCGGCGTCGGCGGCGGAATAATGGCGGTTGTGCCGACAAGAATGGGCATCGGGATTTTTTCTCCCGCACTGGATGAAAAAGGCAACGGTTATGCCGGAATAATGCTGCTTCAAAAGCTTTCGGAGCAATTGTTCCTGAGCATCTTCTGATTTTCCCCCGTTTTTTGACACGACTCCAAAATAAATCTTTGATTTGACTTTTAAATCAGGCAATGTCCTGCATTTGCCGAAAAAGCGGAACACGGAGGTTTCTCCCCCTGTTCCGCTTTTGTTTTTTAGCGCATATTATTCAAAAATTCGCTTCACCTTCGGAAACAGCGGTTCAAACACAAAGAACCTGTCAAGAACTTTTCCGAAAAGCCCGATAAGCGCGCCGTTGACGGCTGTCATGATTATCGTTCCGACGCCTATGCCGCGAAATCTGCCGAAAAAAGCAAGCGTCAGCACGCACGCGGCTGCAAGGCAGCAAAAATCAAAACATGTTTTGAATTTCGGCAGCGCAATGTTGAACCTGCGGCTCAGCATTTTAACAAAAAAATCATACACCTGCGGATAAAGGTAGACTTTGTAGAACGAAGCGATCGAAAACGAACAGAGCAGCACGCCGCCCGCAAACAGAAGCAGGCGCACAGGCAGAGCAAAACTTCCCGGTGCTGTCACTGCGGGATTGAACGCCGGCACAACGCTGCGCCATGCGTCAAGCACAAAGCCGTAGATTATACACGTCACGAACGAAAACAGGTACACCGGCTTTACGCGGCGCATCAAAATGCAGAAAACCGCAAACAGCAGTGCCTGAATAATGTATTCCGCCCTTCCGAAAGTCAGGAACGGAAATTTAAGGCTGAGGATATACGCCGGAGCAACGATCATCGAAACGCCGAAATCCGCCGCAGCCGTCATTGCAACGGCAAGTGAAAGCATCACAAGTGCGGCAAGGTAGACCGGCTCCTCATAAAGCCGTATTCTCCCCGCCGTCGGTCTTGCACTTTTTTCAGTTGAATTTTTCAAAACAATACCTCTGCATCCGCGTGCATGTGCAAACGCCGCGCCCGTCGGCATTTGCCGAAAGGTATTATAAGAATATCGGCGGAAATTGTCAATCGGAAAACGGAATAAACGAATTAAACCGCCTGTGCGCTGCCGTCAGCTCTCCAAGCTCCGCATAAGCCCGGGTAATGCCTTCTCGAATTTGACCCCGTATTTATGCCCGCTGTCCCCGACGGTTGCTTTTATTGATGCAACCGTGAAATCAACCGCAAGCTTCATTGCCGCCGCAATATCTTTGCCGAGAACGAGTGCACCGAACAGAACGGCCGCAAAAACATCGCCCGTTCCGTGGAACGAATCAGGAATGTTCTCCGAATAATATGAGCGGAATTCGCCGTCAACACTGTCATATGCCATGACGCCCTGATGCGCGCTGTCCAAAGAAACGCCCGTGATCAGCGCACGGCGCGGCCCGAGAGCGCAGAGTCCGCGCAGCATTCCGCGAATGTATTCCTCATCGTATCCGCTCTGTTTGTATTCCGCGTTTAGCAGCATCGATGCTTCCGTTATGTTCGGCACAACTATATCAGCCTCACGGCAAAGCTCACGCATCGAGTCAACAAATGCGCTGTCGAATCCGCTGTAAAGCACGCCGTTATCTGCCATTGCGGGATCTATAAAGACCAATGCCCCTTCACGACGGTTTTGCGCGATAAAGTCCGAAACAACATCAACCTGATGACAGCTGCCGAGATAGCCCGTGTAGATTCCGTCAAAGGTGATTCCGCAGGTTTTCCAATGGTCGGAGATTTTCTGAATGTCCTCCGTGAGATCGCGGAAAGTGTAGCCTGTAAACCCGCCGGTATGTGTTGACAATACCGCCGTCGGAATGATCGAGCAGCTTATCCCCATTGCCGAAATGACCGGCAAAGCGACCGTAAGCGAACATTTGCCGAAACATGAAATATCTTGCAGAGTAACAACTTTTTTATCCATAATGCATACCTCCCGAGTATGCACCAATCGTACTCCCGCGGCCGCATTCTGTCAATCGTCAAAATGTTGTCATATTGTGTTTAGATTTATTCCATGTTATTTTTCTTTACATATCGAAAGGGATTCATTTTCTGCGCCCTGCCCGAAAAAGTGCCGTTTGAAGCGTGTTTTCCGCAAAAACCGCACAAGCTTCGGTTCATGTTTTGTAAAGATAAATTACACAGGGAAATTCTTAAAGTTTTCCCGCTTCCGACAGTGCCGTTGCCATGATTCCGACATTATCGTTATAAATCCTTCCGAATTGGCTGAGCGGCAGGGGATTCGTGCCGCGTCCGGCTTCAACAGTGTATCCCGGGCGATTATAAAACAGGATGAACCAATCCTTGTACCCGGCAAAGCCGCTCTCCGTCGGCACTTCGTCCAGTTTATAGCCGCTGACGGCAGCAAGCGCGCGCCCGATATCATAGCCGTTCGGCGGTTCAATATCAAGGTATTTCCAATAAATCACCTCACCCTGCGTATGATAGGCAAGGATAAGCCGAAACTCATGATCGGCGGTGAAATCAAACACGGCGCGGCTCTCCGGCGCGGAAAGAGGCTCAGCGCCGACAAAATCGCGCGGTGCGGGCGAAACCCAGCCTTGAGCATATTTCGTTTCCTTTGCCGTATCCCAGCCCGCCGGGTAGTTAAGGTTCAGATCCGTACCTTCAATATTCGCCTTCCACCCGCTCGGGAAAGGCACCGCAGGGTATTGCCGCGCAATGCGCTTCACGGACTGCCAAAGCGGCGTTGTTTCATCCAATGCACCGTTAACAAGATCCACGCCGTCCGGATTGACAAGCGGGGCGATGAAAAGCCGCGTTTTTGCAAAAAGTTCACGCGCATCCCTTCCGAAAATGCTGCTCCCGTTGATATATGCTTTCAGATAGTTTTCTGCAAATTTCAGCACAAGCGGAGTTGTTATCCACTCGTTCGCATGATGTGACGCATTGAAAAACGCCTCAGCCGAGCCCACACCGATTGAAACTGCGCGAAGCGGCCTGCCCATGACGGATTTTCCGTATGTTTCCGTTCCGATAAAAGGATAGCGCAGCTTCAACCCTTCAAGCACAAGTTCATTCAGCTTGGAGGTCCACCGAACATCGGACGGCACAAGGTCAAAGCCGTACGGAATATAAATTTCCGTTCCCGGAACCAATTTCTCCGGATTCAATGCAGGATTCGCCGCCGCAATTGCGGCAATCGTTGTTCCGTAATGCTTTGCAAGGCGGTAAAACGTGTCTCCGCTGCGAATTTTTGTTGCAAACCCGCCGAGGAGGAAGGGGAGCAGAGCCTTTTTCGTGTCCCTGCCGACAATGCCGTCCGCCGCAAGCCCGAATGCAGCCTGAAACCTGCGCACCGCGTTCTGCGTGTCCGCACCGAAAATGCCGTCAATTCCGTACGGTGAATTATAATATCCGCTGCGCGTAAGCGCAAGCTGCAAAAGCTCAACATCCGTGCCTCGACTGCCGTATTTCAAATTATCCATTCGCTTTTTGTCCTTTCAAGCTGCGTATTTCGGAATGCGCGAAGCAGTTGACAGAATGCCCCGCGCATATCCGCTGCCGCTGCTTAATTGTATGCACGAAAGGAAGAAGTATGAATACCGAGCAGCTCACTGCTATCTATTGTTGCTCATAGTCCGTTGCTTCAAACTTCGCCTACTCATATAATATTATTATGGAGGTTAATCTCAATGATTACTGAAGATTTAGGTAAACGAATACGCAAGTTGCGTCAACAAACCGGGCTAAGCCAAGAAAAGTTCACATTGAAGATAGGCATGGATCGAACATACTTTGCCTCCGTGGAGGCAGGTAAGAGGAATATTGCCATCGTGAATATTAAGAAAATAGCTGACGGCTTGGACGTGTCACTCAGTGAACTGTTTGCAGGATTATAAGGAGGACATGGGATGAATTATACAATCAAAAATGAAGATATCGAAGCATACAATGAAAGTGACTCTTTTCCATTCCCTAAATATACCTCTCAGCTAATTAATTTAGCTAACCAAAACGCTCAAGGGACTAGACCAGCGGTTGTTGGTCAAATGTCTGACCTCTTTCAGGAATTTCGCGAGTCGCAAGAAGAAAAAAGCATTGCTGGCTGGCGCCGCTGGTACACGCAAAGGTATCCGGACGCATTTTTCAATGCTACTGAAAAAATATGGACACAGATCAACAATCTTCAAAACGCAATCTTTTTCATTGATAAGGACATGGTGGAAAAATGGGTTGAAGATCTTGTCATTTATAAGACATTTAACGGGCTTTATGTTCAAAAAGCAATATTAGCTTTCTTGGCAAAGAAAAACGGTACTGCTTATCGTTTAGCCACCCCTTTAGAAGAAAGCCAAGGCATAGATGGCTATGTAGGTGACGTGCCTTATTCAGTGAAACCGGATACATATAGAACAATGGAACGCTTGTCTGAAACCATTGATGTGAAAAAGATCTTTTATACAAAGACAAAAGTTGGTTTAAAAATAGAAGTTGAAGACTAAAGGGGAAGATTAGCTATGCCAATTGCAGATAAAGAATTTGTTTTAAACTATGCTACGAACAGGTGGCAGTTGAATTTCAAACGGAATGTTGGGTCCACATCGGATTCTATTCGCATTTGCAATCCTTCATCGTATGAAGAGTGGTGTGATTTTTATTATTCAAATGTGCGTTCAAAAGAACATCTTGATGAACTTGGAAAAGTCCTTTATAAGAAAATCACCGATGAATTGCCATCAGAGGATCGGTTTCATCCAAATCTACTTGCTTCAATTACAGAGCAAGATTGTGTTGATTACATTCATATGGTGGTTTTAAGACGTACCTACAATGGTTATCTCAAAGAAAGGGGAATGTCATGATTCCGTCTCTCGTTATTGGTGGAATCCCTTTTTTCGATGCACCAAGCAAAATCGAAGGATCACCGTATTGGGTTGATCTGTGGACAGATGTTAACGGATACAAAATAGGTTTGCAAATCAAGCCGTCAACATATAAATCTGCAAACCTATCAATTTATATGGGAAAAGCTAAGGCATCCGAAGAAAAGGGTCACAAAGAATTTCTACGTGATTTTGGTGGAAAAGTTTTCATCATCACGCCAGTACACGGCACTGTCTCTGCTGATATTGAAAGAAAGATTGTTGCCGAAAGGAATTTGTTGTTAAAGATGCCACCCAAAGAGTGAAAACAGCGGGCAAAGCAGATTTTCCTATGCTGCCCGCTATAGCTTTGCATGACCATAGTTAATTGGCTGGTTGACTCACAAAGTTATATTTTTCGTACTCACAAAAATATATATTGTTCTCCTTTGTGGTTCCGGTCAATTGTTCTATTTCAATGGACATCTCTTGTTTTGTTTTTACAGGAAATCCATGGTAGGAGTTAATGTAATATTTTGCTTTTTTTTCATCTGTTTCTGTATCAACAAATTCCAAATGTCGTTTAACCCTATTTTCAATGAATTTGTTCAATACATTGATGCTTTGCCCCATGTTATTTAATGCGATTTTTGCAATCTCATTATCAAGTTCAAATCCAATGCTGTTCCTATTAGTAATCATGCAAGCAATGTTTGTCGTCCCAAACCCAGCAAACGGGTCTAAAACAGTATCACCCTCTGCCGAATACATATATATAAGCCTAAGTGGAATTTCCAACGGAAAAGATGCACTTCTGCTGCGTCCTGCTTTAGATGATAGAATAACCTGAGATGCTCCTTTGATTTCCCACAGGTCAGAAAACCAAACATTTCGTTCCTCCCAGAAAAAAGCACTTTTCTGTCTCAATGTCTTTCCTTCACCTTTAAAAATGCGTTTTCCGCCTTTCCTAAACACAAGAATATATTCATGTTCGTAAGTAACATAGGCACCGGCAGGATACATTCCAGAACCCATGAATTTATTTGGCGAGTTTGATTGTTTTCTCCAGTGAATATCTGGAAGCACACTGTATCCCATACTTACAAATTGATTAATAATTTGCGTATGATTAGAAAATAGTTGGAAATTATCTCCAATTGTTCTCGTTGCGTCACCTATGTTGATGCATACAAACCCATTATCGGCAAGAACTCTGTCGCATTCCTTCCAAATAGTATTTAGAACGGAGTGCATTTTCAGAAACGCCGAATATCCTTCTCCATTCTCAAGGTCCTTTTGTATATCGGAATTTTGCAAACCAAACATTTCGTCCCACATCTCTATCATTGGATAAGGAGGCGATGTTACAATTAGATTAACTGATCCATCCGGGATAGTGCTCATTTTGTTGCTGTTTCCTGTGATAATTTCGTGTTTTGTCATTGCAATGCGTCCTTTCCAACTATATCTGTCTGTGGCTTAAGGATAAACAATTGTTCTTCGGAATCAAAACGTAAAGTTCTTCATCACGAGTCCTTTTCAATCCACCGCCAAACTGATTGTAGACTATTATATCATACCGATCAATCTAATTCAATAAGTAATGTTAGCAAATGTGTCCGGCATCAACGATTGGTTACACTCGGCACACAAAACTTCCCATCAGTAAAAATGTGCATTTGTATTTTTCCACGCATGGAATCTGCTTTGTAAATGTTTTGGCGTTAATGACTGCACCACAAAGTTTTGCCTTTGCATACCCTTTTATTATCTCTATATTGTACCAAAACCGGGAATGCGAAACAATTCCGCATTCCCGACCCGTGATTCGAGTATTTGATTATTTATCCGTTCCGATCAGGAACTCCGTGATTCCATTCAGCCAATCGCCCTCATATATCTCGATAAGCCCTGCATCGGAAGCGGCGGCAAGTTTGGGATTGATGGGCAGGCGTGCGGCGGCGGGAATATTGAACCTGTGCGCCGTTTCGTCAATATGACTTCTGCCGAAAATCTCGCTGCGTTCACCGCAATGCGGGCACTCGTAATAGGACATGTTTTCAACGATGCCGAGCACGGGAATATTCATCATGCGCGCCATGTTCACGGCCTTTTCAACTATCATGGAAACGAGATCCTGCGGAGAGGTAACAACAACGATGCCTGCAATCGGCAGGGACTGGAACACCGTCAGGGGAACATCGCCCGTTCCCGGAGGCATGTCAACAAACATGAAATCGACATCGCGCCAGATGACATCCGTGTAGAACTGTTTGACCGTTCCCGCAATAACCGGGCCGCGCCAAACGACGGGGTCGGTATCGTTTTCCAGCAGGAGGTTGATGCTCATAACATCAATGCCCGTTTTGCTTTTGCAGGGGAGAATGCCGTCCTCGTTTCCGAGAGCCTTTTCATGTATGCCGAAAAGCTTGGGGATGGAGGGGCCGGTAATATCCGCATCAAGAATCGCGCTGTGCTTTCCCGCACGGTTCATGTTTACCGCAAGCAGGGAAGTGACAAGGGATTTGCCGACGCCGCCCTTGCCGCTGACAACGGCAATGACCTTTTTGATATTGCTCAGCGGATGTGCATTCACTTTAAAATCCTGCTGCTTTTGCGCACTGCCGCGGGAAGCGCAATCCACCCCGCAGGTTTCGCAATTGTGGGTACACTGTTCGCTCATTAATTGACCTTTCTCCCGCCCGCGAAGGAGCAGCCGCAGAGCGGGAATCGAATTATCTTTGCTCATTGCTATTATAACCCGAAATGCGGCTCAATACAAGGGGAACACTTGCGATATACATTCTTATTCGTCTTTTTTCATCAATCCGCAAAGCGCATCAAGGAAACAGTCCGTACGCTCCTTGTTGAGCGAATAATACACTCTGCGGCCGATATCCGCGCTTTTAACAAGGTTTGCGCCGAGCAGAACGCTTAGGTGCTGCGAAACGGTGCAGGGTGCAAGCCCGAGATACTTTGCAAGTTCGCCCACATATGCCGAACCTTCAAGCAGCCGCAGAACGATTTTGAAGCGATTCTGTTCGCCCAAGATATCCATTATCCGTGCAACTTCGGAAACCGAGTTTTCCGCGCTTTCCGAATTGCGGCGGAAAGTACTGAAAAGCGTGCCGATAATCGCAATCAGCCGCGAGCTGCCCGCCTCCGGTGCATCCGTGCCTATGTATGCATTTGCAAACCCGATAACGGAGGGGCAGATCAGGCACTCGTCAATCGGAGAAGCGTCGTATTTCATTTCACTGAGCAAAAGAGCCTTTTCGTTGCCGCCGCTCGGGAAAAACTCCGCAAAATCGCAGATAAGCGGCTGCCAGAGTTCGCGCTGACGCTCAAATTCGTCCGCAACGGGGCAAAGCACTTCCCGCAGCATTTGAGCATACCTTTGCGGGTCAAGCGCAGCATCTATGAGTGCGTTTTTTGTTTTTTGCGGAAGCGCGCTTCCGTTCACTGCGCGAAACACCTCTGCCGCATCAATCTTTTCGCCGTCCGCAAATGCCTTTTCCTGCATCTGCCCGGCAACGGCGCGGAAAATCAGACCGGGGACTTCATCAAGACTGTTTTCAATGCTTTCGAAAACCTTTTCGCGGTCGCTTTCAAGAAAAACCGTCATGCTCAGTGTGAAAAACCCTGCTATGGTTTCCGACTGGTGCATATCCCGTGCTCTGCCGCGCGGAGTGAACATGCTGAACAAAGCTGTAATTTTTTCCGGCTCCGCCGTTACGGACGCGGCAAGCCGCCGGTACAGCTCCGACAGTATCCTGCATCTTTTGCCGTACTCCTCCGCTTTTGATATGTGTTTCATATACATCGCTTCAAAGAATTCTTCAATTGAAAAATCATTCGCAATGCCGGTTAAAAAGCTGAACGCCTCATACAGCGGCAGCGGCTCATGTGTTATCATTTTTACCTCCGTTTGCAATTTTCGGTTTAATAATATCACAACTTTTGCAAAAAAGCTATTGACACGGACGCCGTTTTAAGTTATATTTTATTTACGGCAACGAATCAACATGTTTATACATGCAAACATGTTATTCACCCGGCAAGCCTCAAGACCCCCCAATCCGTCCGGGATGCCGCAGCAACAAATCCCGCCGCGGTTCGGCAAACAAGAGTCCGCCTGCGGCGGGAGGATCCCGCCCACGCCCGTATGCGCCGGTGCAGAATGCCGTAATTGCGGGCAAGAAAATATATTTTCGGAGGAAAAAGATGAAAAAATCGAAGTTTAAGCTCATTGCCGCCCTTCTGCTTGCTGCGGCAATGACTGTGCTGTCCCTGTCCGGTGCTGCGCCCGTGCTTGCGGATGAAACTGCTGCAATTCTTGCGAATGCCGCAAAATCTCCCGCCGTGCATACCGCACCCGAGGGTTATGACCAAAACGACTTTAACAAGGTTCGCACATTCCTTGAACAGACCGATTCAAACGGCATTCGCAACGGCGAAAAGCTCAATCCCGACGGTTACGATCCTGACGACCCCGAAAGTTGGGGCGCACTGTTCGTTGATGAATGGGGCTTTGAGCACGAAGCGTATTTCGATTGGGAAGAAGTGGACGGAATCAACCGCATGTTTGCGATCAATCTCACTTATATAAAGGATTTTGCAGGTACGTTTGACATGAGCGGGCTTGACGCGCTTTCAACCCTTGATGTTGACGGCGGCAATTTCACCACGGCGGATCTTTCCAATTGCTATGAAATGACTCATTGCTACTTTGCAAACAGCACTTTAAGTTCCGTTAATTTTTTCAACTGCGCAAACGTTACGGAACTGTATCTTCAAGATAACGAGCTTACCGAAGTGCTGAATCTCGGCGACTGCACCTCCCTCCTCTTCCTTGACATACTTATGAACAGCGACCTTGAGGAAATTGATCTGAGCGGGTGTGAAAGAATCATTGAACACCTTGACTTTTCGCAAACAAAAATCAGCGACATAAACGAAACCGAAATGTTCGCCCTTTGCGAATTCGGCTGCGAAAACTCAGGCATTACGGAGCTTGATCTGCGCAACTGCAATTATCTGAACTATGTAAACTGCAATTTCTGCGATATGGACTTCCTTTATCTGCCCGAGCTGCCGAACAATCTTGCGGTCAACTGCATGGAGACCGGGCTTACGGAGCTGAACTATGAGAATTGCGGCGGAATCTATGATCTTTCCATCTCCGGCAACCCCGGATTGACGGGCAAGCTCAACCTTGCGTCAAATCCCCACCTTATGAACGTTTCCGCCGATAACTGCGGCTTTACCGAAATTGATGCGGCCGGCTGCGAAGCATTGGAAGGGCTGAATATTTCCGGCAACAATATTTCCGGCGTTCTCGATCTTTCGGACTGCAAGCAGTTGCTTCAGCTTTACACGACCGGCAACAAATTTACCGAAATTCGCTGGCACCACAACAGCGAGTGGTACGGGCAGTTCAATATTGACCTTGAAGCACAGCCCGGCGGTTATGTGAACTGCTCCATGCGGCTTGAGAATGATTTCGCCGTGAATTATTTTGAGGCGAACGCAAAACCCGGCTTCCGTTTCAACGGCTGGTACAACAACGGCAGTCTCGTTTCCGAAACGCCCGAATATAGTTATGATATGTTCGTTTCCTATGAACTGACCGCCGGGTTTGAACCGTTGTTCTATGATGTGAACGGTGACGGACTTGCGAATACCGAGGACGCCATTCATATTGCGCGTCACGCGTTGCAGCTTGAAACCATTCCCGCCGAATATCTTCCGAATGCCGATCTTGACGGCGACGGAAGAATTACCATTGCGGATGCGATCATCGCCCTCAGGCTCACGCTCGGCATTGCATAAGCTCAGTATATGAGTGTTGCATTGCATAAGCGCAGTTTATGAGCGTTGCATTGCATAAGCGCAGTTTATGAGCGTTGCATTGCATAAGCACAGTTTATGAGCGTTGCATTGCATAAGCGCAGTATATGAGCGTTGCATTGCATAAGCGTTATATATAAGCGCAATCGATGACTTACGGGATGAACGGTGCGGACAAAATCCGTGCCGTTCATTTTATTTGCTTGCTTTTATCCCGAATTTATGATAGCATTTTCCGCAAGGCGTACTGTCGGCAGGTCTGCATTATGCCGAAATAAAAATCAATTACGGAAATGTATTTATGGAAATAAACACTGAATTGAACCCCACGCCGCATTCCGAGCGGAATCACGGCATTGAGCTTCTGCGGATTTTTGCAATGCTGCTTGCGGCGGTGCTGCATATTCTAAAAAAAGGCGGTGTTATCACTGCCTCCGAAGGGAATCTTGCTGCATATTCAACAGTTTGGCTGCTGGAAGCCGCCGCATACTGCGCCGTGAATTGTTATGCGCTCATCAGCGGCTATGTCGGTTATTCGGACAGGCCGAAGCCTCTGCGTCTTGCCCGCTGCATTGAGCTTTGGCTTCAGGTTGTTTTTTATTCGGTGATAATTACAACGGTTTATTGCATTGCGGGCGTCGGTTCCGTCGGCGTTTCGGATTTTGCAGACGCATTTCTGCCCGTGACTTCAAAACAGTATTGGTATTTCACGGCATATATCGGCATGTTTTTCTTCATTCCGCTGCTGAATGCGCTTGTTCGCAGGCTGAATCGCCGCGCACTTGTTTCGCTCTGCATTATGCTTATTGCGGTTTTCAGTTTGTATGATACATTTGCTTCCTTTTGGAAAAAAGATCCCCTTGCGCTTGTCGGGGGGCACTCCCCGCTTTGGCTCGGTGTGCTGTATATCTTCGGTGCGGCAATGAAGAAACTTCGCGTTCCCGAAAGCATGTCGTCAAAAAAAGCTCTTTTGATTTACGCCTCCGCTGCCGTGTTCACCGCACTTTTTAAAATCACAGGCGACAGGCTGCTCCGCTTTGTTCCGGGAAGTCTTTTCGTGCGGGACACCTCCCCGACGGTGCTGCTCTGCGCCGCTGCGCTGTTAGTCGCTTTTGCTCGTTTTAAGCCCGGCCGCAAGCTCACCGAATTTGCCGTGTTTTTTGCACCCGCCGCATTCGGCGTTTACCTGCTGCATGTTTCGCCGCTCGTGTTCGAACACGTTATCGGCAATCGTTTTGCCTTTATCGGGCGGCTTCCGTTCCCGCTTATCCCGTTCGCCGTGCTTGCCTCGGCAGGAGTTATCTTGGTTGTCGGACTTGCGGCGGACAAAGTGCGCATATTGCTTTTTAAGGCCTTGGGGGTTCCGAAGATGTGCCGAAAAGCCGAAAACTCCATACGCAGGCTGTGGATGCATGTTGTTGATGCTGCTGCAAACAGGGAATAATCAAGCAGCGGCCTGATTGACTTTGCGCACGGGCAAAATATGATTTCTGCGTTTTTGCTCACTCGATATGTACCGTTATGTTGACAATAACAGCAAGCGGCTGCCCGCAACGGGCAGCCGCTTGCCTTATCAGGGAAAAATTACCTGCACTAAACAGGCAAACTACCTGAGATTATTCAATAACGCTGGAAACAACGCCGGAAGCAACGGTTCTGCCGCCTTCACGGATAGCGAAGCGAAGACCTGCATCCATTGCGATGGGAGTGATGAGTTCGATTTCCATGCGAATGTTGTCGCCGGGCATAACCATTTCAACACCCTCGGGGAGCTTGATAACACCGGTAACGTCGGTGGTCCTGAAATAGAACTGGGGACGATAGCCGGAGAAGAAGGGGGTATGACGGCCGCCTTCTTCCTTGGTCAGAACGTAAACCTCGGAATTGAAGTGAGTGTGGGGGTGGATGGAACCGGGCTTTGCCAGAACCTGACCACGCTCAACCTCGGACCTCTGAATACCGCGGAGAAGAGCACCGATGTTGTCGCCTGCGATCGCCTGATCGAGGAGCTTACGGAACATTTCAACGCCGGTAACAACGGTCTGCTTGGTTTCGCGGAGACCGACGATCTGAACGGGATCGTTTACCTTTACAACACCGCGCTCAACACGACCGGTTGCAACGGTGCCGCGGCCGGTGATGGTGAATACGTCCTCAACGGGCATAAGGAAGGGCTTGTCGGAAGCACGCTCGGGCTCGGGAATGTACTGGTCAACAGCATCCATAAGCTCGAAAATGCACTGGCACTCGGGGGTTTCCTTTGCGACCTTGCCTGCCGTGAGTGCTTCGAGAGCACGCAGAGCGGAACCCCTGATGATGGGGATCTCGTCGCCGGGGAAGTCGTAGCTGGAGAGCAGCTCACGGATTTCCATTTCAACAAGCTCAAGGAGCTCTTCGTCGTCAACCTGGTCAACCTTGTTCATGAAAACAACGATGTAGGGAACACCGACCTGACGGGCGAGCAGGATGTGCTCACGGGTCTGGGGCATGGGGCCGTCCGCTGCGGAAACAACGAGGATCGCGCCGTCCATCTGTGCTGCACCGGTGATCATGTTCTTAACATAGTCAGCGTGGCCGGGGCAGTCAACATGTGCATAGTGACGGTGATCGGTCTCGTATTCAACATGAGCGGTGTTGATGGTTATACCACGGGCTTTCTCTTCGGGAGCCTTGTCGATTTCATCGTAACGCATTGCTGCAGCCTGGCCCTGCTGAGAGAGAGCCATGGTGATTGCAGCGGTGAGGGTGGTCTTGCCATGGTCAACGTGACCGATGGTGCCGATGTTTACATGGGGTTTGGTTCTTTCGAACTTCTGCTTTGCCATTGTGAATTCCTCCTGATGGATTTAATAGTTTATTCTCTCAAATAATTATATCCCAATTGCATCGCTTTTGCAATAAGGGGATGTCGGTGTATCACGGTGCTCCGACAGATATATTCTCGCAAAGTCGGGATTTTTCGGCGAGACCGGCTGAATAAGCCCTTTTGCCGCTGTCGGAAGCTCCGATGTTACTGGTAGATAATGCCAAGGATTTTGTCAACAAGGTTCTTGGCAACCTCTTCATAGTGGTCGAAATGCATTGTGAAGCTTCCGCGGCCCTGCGTTCTTGAACGCAGATCCGTTGCATAGCCGAACATTTCGCTGAGGGGACAAAGCGCATTGATGCACTGCTGACCTCCCGCGCGCATTTCAACCCCGTCGATTCTGCCGCGCCGCGCCGTGATGTTGCCCATAACATCGCCCAAGAACTCATCCGGAACGACAATTTCGCACTTCATGAACGGTTCAAGCAGCACGGAGCCGCCTTTTTCACACGCTTCGCGGAATGCGAGACTTCCCGCAATTTTGTATGCAAGTTCGCATGATTCAAGCTCGTTCACGCTGCCGTCAACAAGCTTTGCGGAAAAATCAACGACTTCGTATCCGCCAAGCGAACCGCTGCGCGATGCCTCGCGAATGCCTTCTTCAACAGCCTTAACGTATTCAGGCGGAAGCACGGAAGGCGGAACGGCATTTTCGAACACAAACCCGCTGCCGGGCGCGCCGGGCGCAAACTCAACGGCACAGTGGCCGTAAACACCCTTGCCCGCATTCTGTCGGATGTAGCTGCCGACGGTGCGAACGGTTTTTGTGATGCTTTCGCGATATGCAACCTGCGGTTTGCCCACACGGCACTCGACTTTGAACTCACGAATGAGTCTGTCAACGATTATGTCAAGATGCAGCTCGCCCATGCCCGCAAGGATCGTCTGCCCTGTTTCCTCGTCCGAATAGGAGCGGAAAGTGGGATCCTCCTCTGCAAGCTTTGCAAGCGCATCGCTGAGTTTTTGCTGACCTGCCTTTGTTTTTGATTCGATGGCGATACGAATCACCGGCTCCGGAAAATCCATTGATTCCATGAGCAGCGGTTTGCCTTCGCTGCAAAGCGTTTCGCCCGTGACCGTCTCGCGAAGTCCGACAAATGCGGCAATATCGCCGGCATAGACTTCGTCAAGCTCGGTGCGGCTGTCCGCGTGCATGAGCAAAAGCTTCGTGACACGTTCGCGCTTGCCCTTGTTTGCATTGTACACAACGGAACCCACTTTGAGCGAACCCGCATAAACTCTGCAAAATGCAAGCTTGCCGACGAATGAATCGGTAACGATTTTGAACGCCAGCGCAGCGAACGGTGCGGAATCATCCGCCGTAACCTCGATCGTTTTTTTGCCGTCCCTGCTCGTTGCCTCAATGGGAGGAAGATCCAAGGGACTCGGCAGATAATCAACGATCGCGTCCATAAGGGGCTGAACGCCCTTGTTGCGATAGGATGAACCGCAGCAGGTCGGAACGGCGTTGTTGTTGATGGTTGCGGATCTTATGGCACTGCGAAGCAGATCCTCGGGGATGGGCTCACCCGCAAGGTAAAGCTCCATCAGTTCGTCGCTTTCATCGGCAACGGCTTCTATCAAAGCGGTGCGGTATTGCTCCGCTTTTTCAAGATACTCCGAAGGGATCGGCTCATTGCGAATGTCAAACCCGTCATCGTCGTAATAGACCTCTGCACACATGCGCACAAGGTCGATAACGCCGCGGAAATCTGCTTCACTGCCGATAGGAAGCTGCAGCGCGACGGGGTTTGCTCCCAAACGCTCGCGCATCATGTCCATGACGTTAAAGAAATCAGCACCGACGATGTCCATTTTGTTGACATAGGCAATGCGGGGAACATGGTAGCGTTCCGCCTGATGCCAAACAGTCTCGCTCTGGGACTCAACGCCGCCCTTTGCACAGAATACCGCAACCGCACCGTCAAGCACGCGCAGGGAGCGTTCGACTTCAACAGTGAAATCAACATGCCCCGGTGTGTCAATGATGTTTATGCGGCAATCGTGCCAATAGGTGGTTGTTGCGGCGGAGGTGATGGTGATGCCGCGTTCGCGCTCCTGTTCCATGTAGTCCATGGTGGCTGCGCCCTCGTGAACTTCGCCCGCGCGGTGAATTTTGCCCGTATAGAGCAGAATGCGCTCGGTCGTTGTTGTTTTGCCCGCGTCAATATGAGCCATGATGCCGATGTTGCGCGTCATCTCAAGGGGTGTTTTGCGAGGCATTGCCGAATCCTCCTTTCCGCATTGTTGAAAATTTCCGAAATAAGTTTATGCAGTTTTTGGATTTTTAAACGAAATCCGAAAAACGGCAGCGGTTTTGATGCTTCCGAAAACGGAAAATCAGAACCTGAAGTGTGCGAAAGCCTTGTTCGCTTCTGCCATCTTGTGAACATCCTCTTTCTTTTTGAAAGCGGAGCCCTGCTGATTGCAGGCATCAAGAATTTCGCCGGCGAGCCTTTCCTGCATGGTGCGCTCGCTCCTTGCGCGTGCATAAAGCACGATCCAGCGCAGACCGAGAGTCTGGCGGCGTTCCGCACGGATTTCGAGGGGAACCTGATAGGTGGAACCGCCGATACGGCGAGCCTTGACTTCCAGCACGGGCATGACGTTGTTCATTGCTTCCTGGAATACTTCAAGAGGCTCACGGCCGGTCTTTTCGCGAATGATATCGAAAGCACCGTAGCAGGCCTTCTGAGCCGTGCCGCGTTTGCCGTCGAGCATAACCTGGTTGATGAGCTTGGTTACGAGCTTGCCGCCGTAAATAGGATCATCAAGAACTTCCCTCTTGGGAACAAAACCTCTCCTGGGCATAGTTTACCTCCTTACTTCTTGGGACGCTTCGCGCCGTAACGGCTGCGAGCCTGCATACGCTTTGCAACGCCTGCGGTATCGAGTGCACCGCGGATGATGTGGTAGCGAACACCGGGAAGATCCTTAACCCTGCCGCCCCTGATAAGAACGACGGAGTGCTCCTGAAGGTTGTGGCCGATGCCGGGGATGTAAGCGGTACCCTCGAGACCGTCGGTAAGGCGGATACGGGCAATCTTACGGAGTGCGGAGTTCGGCTTTTTGGGAGTCATGGTACGAACAGCGGTGCAAACGCCGCGGCGCTGAGGGCACTGCTTCAGAATCGGGGAATTGGACTTGTATTCGACCTTTTCCCTGCTCTTTCTGACCAACTGGTTAATAGTGGGCATGAAAGTTTCTCCTTAACTAAAATAAAATTTTTATTTTTATATAAAGAAAACCCCTTGCAACCCCTTGGAAGGAGTATTTTCCATACAAAAATCGCATAGTATGTCAGCTTAAAAACACACTGAGCGTATTGTATCATCCATTCAAGGCATTGTCAAGTATATTTGCCCTTTTTTATTGAAAATTTTTGAAAAAATCGGTTTCTTCAAATTATATCATTCCGAAATTCGGCTTCGGGCATAAAAATCGACTCGACAAACTTCTGCAACGCAGCGTCTGCGAGTCGATTGTGTTCCGTTACTCTTTCGGCGACGGCATCATTCTTCGGAACAATGCAGCAAGGCGCTCTGCCGCCGATTCACGCTTATCCTATTTTATGATAAACTCATATCCTGCGCCGATCGGTTCCGGATCCTGTGTTGAGTTTTCATCCGTCTGTTGCAGCGAAAACGTCGCCTGAGCAGCCGCTATTATCACCGTTTCTCCCTGCGGCGTCACGGCGAAAAATGCTCTGTCAATACTCGGACCTTCAACAATCGTGCCGTTCGGGAAGGGGTGGATATTCTGAAACGCCTTTCGAATTTCATCTTCAATATTCAGGCTGTCGAATCTTGCGCTGTCCGCCTCCATCTTATCGAAAGAATCCAAATCCCCAAGGCTAAACGAAACAAGCATACCCCTTGAGTTGACGCGAACGGCGACATATGCCCTTGTTTCAATGCCGTTCAGTTTCCTGCAAAAAAAGTACTGGTAAAGATCCAATGCCGCGCCGCTCTCGTCTCCAAGAGGCACAACGCTCACCGTGGGCTCACCGCATTCTTCAAGGTTCACGAAGTTTGCGGCGCATTCCCTTGCAACCTCTTCGGCGCGTTCCCGCGCATTTCTCAACTCCGATGCCGCACTTTCTTTTTTATAGAAAGACTCTGTTTGGAAATTGATTCCAACAAGTTTCCCGTTTTCGGAATTAATCCCGAATTCATAACAGTTATCCCCCGTATAGTAATGCGTGATATATGAATTTCCCATTCTATACTCCGAGCCTCTGTATGTCCCCGTGTAAGTTTCTCCGCCATAGGTCACGGAAGCTTTTGCCGGCGCATCGGATGCTTTAAAGCTTGACCCGTCCCATTGCGACATCAGCTCGCCCTCATAAACGGCTGTATCCGCGCTGTCCTTGCTTTGCAGTCCACCGTTTGCGGAGCTGAAAAGATAACATTTCGGCTGCGTTTTTTCCAAGTCTTGCGGTTGATTCACCACTTGTTTTTCACTGCCTCCGGTGCAGGCAAAGGTGTTCAACACCAAAAGTGCGGCCAAAAGAATCATCGCGATTTTTTTCATATTCTTTCCTTCCTTTCTTACCAGTTCAGTGTTAATGTGCCGTCTCCGCCGATAACGGCAAGTTGACTCATATTAAGCAGCATATCCGAGCAATCCATGCTCCTCGCTGCATAATACACATTTTTCCCGGATTGCATTGTTTTTTGTGCAAACCTATCGGCAAATTTATTGCAATCTGATACATCGGAATATCGAAATTTATAAAAACGCGTCTTGTTCCATAGGCGTCATCACAACCTGTACGGAGGTAGTCGTTCATGTAATAGTTTGCGCTCGGGTATTTCTTTGATATATACGTATCTTCGGAAAAGACAACGCATTCATACAAGCCATCCGTCCGGAGATATTTTTCTGTGTTCGTGCCTCTCAACTCGCAAAGCTCCCGAACTATACTCGGCTCTGCAAGTTTCTCACCTGAAACACTCATCGGAATAAGCAACAACCGGAAGAACGTTATCAATATCAAAAGATAAGATAAAGTTCTTTTTAACTTTCGCACAAGTTACCTCCTTTAATGCTGCATATTAAAATTTAAGTACACTGCATAGAGCCGAACTTTTGTTCTTTTATATACTGTGTATCTTATGCTGATATTATACAGGATTTCAATATCGCTGTCAACGATATTCCCAATGTTTTTTCGAAAAAAACACGCATTTTTGAACGACTTTCACTCAAACATATTTAATTCGCAAAATCGTCACCTTTCCGACACACAACAACAAAAGGCTCAATATCAACCCTCGGAAGAAAGAATCCGCCGTTGATATTGAGCCTTGCCTGTTTCCGGAACGTTGAGTACGTCTCGGTGATTAAGTTTTATTTCTTTTTGGAAGTTTCGGAACGAATATCGTCAAGCAGCTCTTTCTGCCCTCTTCCGGTCAGAATGCCGCTTTCAAGGGGTTTATCGGTGAAGGTATATCGAATGCCGTTTTCACTCCCGTGAACAGGGAACCAACCCAACTTTGTGAGCGCAGAAAGCTTTGCAATGCGGGAAGCACGGGTATTCATTCTGCGTTCAACACGCTTGGTGTAAGAGATCCGAAGCAAACTTTCGGCGATGATACCGATAAAAACAAACATCAGGAAAAACAGGAAGGGGATCGCTGCGCCGAACCGCGCAAGAGCTGCGCGAACAGGTTCGATTATCGTCAGCACAAGCCCCGCTGCCGCGAACACAACGCCGACAATTATCGGTACAAAATACGACTGCATGAGCAGACTGCGGCATTTGCGGCAGGCAGGAAGCTGCACGGGTATGAGCATGGCTGTGCTGCGCTTGTATTTTTTATTGCTTTTTTCATCCAAGTAATCAACCGTCGGATGATCGTGCCCCATGCTGAGCTGCGCAAAAAACTCGGGCTTTCCCTTTTCACTGCCCTTGCAAAGCATACATTCGGGTTCATCAAGGAAACTTTCAATGCCGTCCTCCGGCAGAGCAGCGGCAATATAGCCTATATCCTCAATAAGAGCCTCCTGCTGCTCCGAATCAAGCTTTGAAGCGAAGCAGTCCGCACAGTTTTTCATGTTCAGCGCGGCACAGTAGGGTGTGCCGTGAAGCTTGCACTCGGTTTTTGTATATAATTCAGCCATTTTTAAGCTTCCTTTCGAATAAACGTTTCCGAATACATTCTACCGCTTTTTTCCCCGCACGTCAAGCCCGCTCGGAGCGATTTAAAAGGAGTTTTCAACTGTTTGGTCTGCTGATATGCGAACGCAATGTGCTTCGAATAATTCCGGGCACTGCTTACGAATTTCGAAACCGCTCGGGCATTGCACGCGGCAAATGCAAACACGGCAACCCGTGGCAGAAGTTTTCTGCCGTTTATCGGGTTGCCGTGTCTTTAACTGTAAAACTGTTCCGAATTAAGCTGCTGCACGAGTGGTCGGCTGCGGTGCTTATTCGGCATTGCCCGCTGCTGCCGGGTTATCGGACTCGGGCTTTACCTCAACTTCGACATTGCGATAACGTTTCATGCCGACGCCTGCGGGTATGAGCTTGCCGATGATGACATTCTCCTTCAGGCCGACCAACGGGTCAACCTTGCCCTTGATTGCAGCTTCGGTAAGCACGCGGGTCGTCTCCTGGAAGCTTGCAGCGGAGAGGAATGAGTCGGTTGCAAGCGATGCTTTGGTGATGCCGAGCAGCTTACGCTTTGCGGTTGCGGGAACGCCGCCCACCGCAACAACGCTGTCGTTCGTCTGTTCGAACTTGAAGATATCGATAAGCTCGCCGGGCAGCAGATCCGTGTCGCCCGAATCTTCGACCTGAACCTTACGGAGCATCTGGCGAATGATAACTTCGATGTGCTTATCGGAAATTTCAACGCCCTGGCTGCGGTAAACAGCCTGAACTTCGCGGAGCATATAAGCCTGAACGCCCTTGACGCCCTTGATTTTGAGGATGTCATGCGGGTTGATTGAACCTTCGGTCAAAGTGTCGCCCGCTTCAACGAAATCGCCGGTTTCAACCTTGCGCTTTGAGCCGAACGGAATGAGATACTTCTCGATTTCGCCGTCCTCGCCGGAAATAATTGCTTCGGTCTTTTTGCCGTCCGTCTTGATTTCCACCGAGCCGGAGAGTTCCGTGATAACCGCAAGACCCTTGGGCTTGCGTGCTTCGAAAATTTCCTCAACACGGGGAAGACCCTGAGTGATGTCGTCGGCGGTTGCAACGCCGCCAGTGTGGAATGTACGCATGGTGAGCTGCGTACCGGGTTCGCCGATCGCCTGTGCTGCAATGATGCCGACGGCTTCGCCGATGGTAACGGGCTGTCCCGTTGCGCAGTTGCGGCCGTAGCACTTTGCGCAGACGCCGTGTTCGCTGCGGCAGGTGAAGACCGTGCGGCACTTGACGCCGGTGATGCCTGCTTTAACGATGCGGTCACGAATATCGAACGTTATCATTTCGTTTTTGCCGACGATGAGCTCGTTCGTTTCGGGATCGCGAACCTCCGCTGCGGTGAACCTGCCGAGAATACGGTCGCCGAGAGGTTCAAGGGGACGGTCGCCGTCGCCGATGGTTTCAAGAATCATGCCGTCAATCGCCATGCCGCGTTCCGCAAAGCAGTCCTCTTCGCGAACGATGACGTTATGAGAAACGTCAACAAGACGTCTTGTGAGGTAACCGGAGTCCGCGGTACGGAGTGCGGTATCGGCAAGACCTTTGCGCGCACCGTGGGAACTGATGAAGAACTCAAGAACGGAGAGGCCTTCACGGAAGTTTGCACGAATCGGAACCTCGATGATCTGTCCGCGCGGGTCCGCCATGAGGCCGCGCATACCGGCAAGCTGACGAATCTGGTTGGTTGAACCGCGCGCACCGGAGTTTGCCATCATGAAGATGGGGTTAATCGGGCTGAGCCGCTTCATCAATGCGTCGGTAACAAGGCTTTCCGTTTCCTTCCAAACTTCGATGACCTTTTTGCGGCGGTTTTCTGCGGAAAGCAGACCCATGCGGTAAAGGTTGTCAATCTGTCCGCACTGTTCATCGGCGGCTTCGAGGAAATTGTGCTTTTCCTCCGGAACGGTGATATCGCAGAAGCCGACAGTGACGCCGCCGCGGGTGGAGTATTTGTAGCCGAGAGCCTTTATGCTGTCCGCAACTTCGCTTGTGACCGTGGGGCCGTGTTTGCGGAAGCAGTGGTCGATAATGTTGCCGAGATCCTTCTTTACAACAAGTTTATCAACCTCAAGCTTGAACATATCGTCCGGAGTCTCGCGCTTTACATAACCGAGATCCTGCGGTATTGCGTGGTTGAAGATGACCCTGCCGATTGAGGTGGATACGATCTTGCGGTAAATCTTGCCCTCAAACTCGCGTTCAAGGCGAATCTTTGCAAGCGCATGGAGCGAAAGCTCTCCCGTTTGATACGCCATGATCGCCTCGTTTTCGCTTGAGAACGCCTTTCCCTCGCCGTTGAACATGCGGATAAGGCGGGAATCGTCAAGATATTCGCGGAGGGCTTCCTCGTCAACCGCGGGAACCTCGCGGATTGCCCTTGCAACAAGATCCTCGATTATTGTCTTGCTGCGCAGCGCATAGACCCTGTGAATGACCTCATCGGTGACGTATTCATCAACAAAACTGTTGTCCTTGATGATAGCCTTGAGCGTTGTGCGGATTTCGGAATCGTACAGCTCATCGCAGCGCATCGTGAGGTAGTAGCAGCCCATAACCATATCCTGTGAGGGGCTGACCACGGGCTTGCCGTCCTGCGGCTTGAGGATGTTGTTTGCCGCAAGCATAAGGAAGCGGGCTTCGGCCTGCGCTTCGACCGAAAGGGGCACATGAACCGCCATCTGGTCGCCGTCAAAGTCCGCATTGTATGCGGTGCAGACAAGGGGATGAAGCTTTATCGCCCTGCCTTCAACCAGAACGGGTTCAAATGCCTGAATGCCGAGCCTGTGCAGCGTGGGTGCACGGTTGAGAAGAACGGGGTGGTCCTTGATAACATCTTCGAGCACATCCCAAACCTCGGGCTTCACGCGCTCAACCATGCGCTTTGCGGACTTGATATTGTGGGCATAGCCAAGCTCATTGAGCTTTTTCATGACAAAGGGCTTGAACAGCTCCAATGCCATCTCTTTGGGAAGACCGCACTGATACATCTTGAGTTCGGGACCCACGACGATAACGGAACGGCCGGAATAGTCAACACGTTTGCCGAGCAGGTTCTGGCGGAAACGTCCCTGTTTGCCGCGCAGCATATCGGAAAGGGACTTCAGCGGGCGGTTGCCGGGACCCGTTACCGGGCGTCCGCGCCTGCCGTTGTCGATAAGTGCATCCACGGCTTCCTGAAGCATGCGCTTTTCGTTGCGAACAATGATGTCCGGTGCGCGCAGCTCAAGCAGCCTTTTAAGGCGGTTGTTGCGGTTGATGACCCTTCGGTAAAGGTCGTTAAGGTCGCTTGTCGCAAACCTTCCGCCGTCCAGCTGAACCATGGGGCGGATTTCCGGCGGAATAACCGGAACAACATCCATTATGATCCATTCGGGCTTGTTTCCGCTCTTTATGAAAGCTTCGATGACCTCAAGGCGTTTAATCGCATTCACGCGCTTCTGTCCGCCGGAATTTGCGATTTCTTCACGAAGCTCTTTTTCGGTTTTTTCAAGATCGAGCTGCTGCAAAAGCTCCTTTATGGCCTCTGCACCCATGCCCGCTTTGAAGCTCTTTGCGCCGTAATCACGCTGCGCCTGACGGTATTCAACATCGGTGAGCAGCTGCTTGTATTCAAGCGGGGTGTCACCGGGATCGGTAACGACGAATGCAACGAAGTAAAGTACCTTTTCAAGATTGCGGGGGGACATGTCCAGCAGCATCTTCATGCGGCACGGTATGCCTTTGAAGTACCAGATATGGGATACGGGAGCCGCAAGTTCGATATGGCCCATGCGCTCTCTGCGCACCTTTGCTCTCGTAACTTCAACACCGCACTTTTCGCAGACAACGCCCTTGTAGCGCACCCGCTTATATCGTCCGCAGTGGCATTCCCAGTCCTTCGTCGGCCCGAAAATACGTTCGCAGAAGAGGCCGTCCGCCTCGGGTTTAAGGCTCCTGTAGTTTATGGTTTCGGGTTTTTTAACTTCACCGTGGGACCATTCTCTGATCTTTTCGGGGGATGCAAGACCGATTCGGATTGCATCGAAATTTGTCAGTTCAAACAAGTTCTTATCTCCCTTCCGACTTTACTTTATTCCTCGTAGTTACCGTCGGCGTCCTCGAAGGTGAAGCCGTCGAATTCATCATGCTCGTCTTCCTCATAGCTGTCGTCATCGTCATCCTCACCGTCGTCGTCGATGAAGTTAAAGTCATCGACATCATCGTCTCTGAGCATGCCGCCGGGTGCATCTTCATAACCGGCAATATTGACGCCCAACTCTCTTACATCGTCATCGTCCGTAAGCTCTCCGATAACGATTTCTTCATTATTTTCGGACAGAACCTTGATATCAAGACCAAGGGACTGCAATTCTTTGATAAGAACCTTAAAGCTCTCGGGAACGCCGGGCTCGGGAACGTTTTCGCCGTTGACAATGGCTTCGTAGGTTTTTACGCGGCCCACGACGTCATCGCTCTTGACGGTCAGGATCTCCTGAAGGGTGTTTGCCGCACCATATGCTTCAAGTGCCCAGACTTCCATTTCGCCGAAACGCTGTCCGCCGAACTGTGCCTTGCCGCCGAGAGGCTGCTGAGTGACCAGTGAGTACGGACCCGTGCTTCTTGCATGGATCTTGTCGTCAACAAGGTGGTGCAGCTTAAGGTAGTACATATATCCGACGGAAACACGGTTCTCAAAGGGTTCACCGCTGCGGCCGTCGTAAAGCACGGTCTTTCCGTCCTCGTGTTTGTATGCCTCGCGGAATTTTTCACCGACAACGGGGTCGGAGTCCGCAAGTTCAATCAGCTTCAGCACATCGCCCGCAGTCATTTTCATAAGATCCTGCATGGGCTTGTTGGACTTGTTGGACATTGCAAGCAGCATTTTGATATCGTCCTCGCCCGCACCGTCAAGAACGGGAGTTGCAACCTTCATGTTAAGTCCCTTTGCGGCCTTGCCGAGATGCAGCTCGAGGATCTGGCCGATGTTCATACGCGACGGAACGCCCATCGGGTTCAGAACTATCTGAAGCGGAGTGCCGTCGGGCAGGAAGGGCATATCCTCTTCGGGAAGGATTCTTGAAATAACACCCTTGTTGCCGTGGCGGCCCGCCATCTTGTCGCCGACGGAGATTTTGCGCTTCTGTGCAATATAAACGCGGACAAGTTCATGAACGCCGGGGGAGAGTTCGTCCTTGTTTTCGCGGCTGAAAATGCGAACGTCAACAACAACGCCGCCCTCGCCGTGCGGAACACGCAGGGAGGTGTCGCGAACCTCGCGCGCCTTTTCGCCGAAAATTGCCCTGAGCAGGCGTTCCTCGGCGGTGAGCTCCGTCTCGCCCTTGGGCGTGACTTTGCCGACAAGGATGTCGCCGGAATGAACCTCCGCACCGATTCGGATGATGCCGCGTTCGTCAAGATCCTTCAGTGCCTCTTCGCCGACGTTGGGGATATCGCGCGTGATCTCTTCCGCACCGAGCTGCTTTGTGTCGCGTGCCTCGGTTTCGTGTTCTTCGATATGGAGTGACGTGTAAACATCGTCGCGAACAAGCTGTTCGCTGATAAGAACTGCGTCCTCGTAGTTGTAGCCCTCCCAAGTCATGAACCCGATGAGAATGTTCTTGCCGAGAGCAATTTCGCCGTCCTTGGTGGATGCGCCGTCTGCAATGACCGCACCTTTTTCAAGATGTTCGCCGACATCGACAACGGGGCGCTGGTTGATGCAGGTGCCCTGGTTGGAGCGTTTGAACTTGATGAGGCGATAGGTATGCAGGCTTCTGTCGGAATCGGATTCAACAACGACTTTATCTGCCGAAACATGGCGAACAACGCCCGCTTCTTCGTTAAGAACAAGAACGCCGCTGTCGTATGCCGCCTTGTATTCCATGCCCGTGCCGACAGCCGGGGATTCGGTCACAAGCAGGGGAACCGCCTGACGCTGCATGTTGGAGCCCATCAGTGCGCGGTTTGCGTCGTCGTTTTCGAGGAAGGGGATCATTGCCGTTGCAACCGAAACGAGCTGCTTTGCGGAAACGTCCATATAGTCGATATCGGTGCTGCGCACCTCGATGATCTGATCCAGCCTGCGTGCAACGACACGCTCCTTTTCGAACCAAACTCTGCCGTCCTCGCCGCGGACGGTGGGTTCGTTTGCCTGGGCAATGATTTTGCCGTTTTCCTCGGTTGCGGTGAGGTAAACGATCTCGTCAAGGATGCAGTGGTTCTCCTTGTCGATTTTGCGGTAGGGAGCTTCGATGAAGCCGTATTTATTTATTCTTGCATAGGTTGCAAGGGAGTTGATAAGACCGATGTTCGGGCCTTCGGGCGTCTCGATAGGGCACATTCTGCCGTAATGAGAATAGTGAACGTCGCGAACTTCGAACGTTGCACGGTCGCGGTTCAAACCGCCGGGGCCGAGAGCGGAAAGCCTGCGCTTATGGGTCAGCTCCGCAAGCGGGTTCGTCTGATCCATGAACTGGGACAGCTGGGACGAACCGAAAAACTCTTTGACGGCCGCCGTTACCGGGCGAATATTGATAAGGTTTATCGGCATTGTGCTTTCAACGTCCTGAATGGACATGCGCTCGCGAACAACGCGCTCAAGCCTTGTGAAGCCGACGCGGATCTGGTTCTGGAGCAGCTCGCCGACGGAACGAATGCGGCGGTTGCCGAGATGGTCGATATCGTCGCAGAAGCCGATGCCGTAGGGCAGACCCATAAGGTAACTCACGGAGGCGATCATATCTGCGGGCAGAATATGCCTCGGGCTGAGTTCAAGCACATTGTCGTGCAGAAGCTTTTTGAATTCGTCGTCGGAAAGAGCCTCTTTCTGAGCGAGCATATCCATCAGCACCGGGTAGTAAACATGTTCGTTGATGCCGACTTCAAGAGGATCAAAGTCAAGATAGCATGCCGCATCGACAAACTGGTTGCCGACAACGCGGATGCGTTTTTCGTTCACGGAAACATACACGCCGAGAACACCCGCGTTCTCGATTCGGAACGCAAGCTCACGGTCGATAAGCTGACCTTCTTCCGCAAGGATCTCTCCCGTGCGGGGGTCAACAACGGTTTCGGCGGCGGTTTTGCCTTCAAGGCGCGCACCAATGCCGAGTTTATAGTTGAATTTGTATCTGCCGACGCGGGCAAGATCGTAGCGCTTGTCAAAGAACAGCGCGGTCATAAGGTTGCGCGCACTCTCTTCGGTGGGCGGTTCGCCCGGACGCTGGCGTTTGTATATTTCGATAAGACCCTCAACCGTGTCGTGAGTGGGGTCCTTTTCAAGGGTGTTTTTAAGGCGTTCTTCCTCGCCGAGCAGCTCAAGGATCTGCGCATCGGAGCTGTAACCGAGAGCGCGCAGGAGGGTGGTGACGTGGAGCTTGCGCTGACGGTCGATTTTTGTGTAAAGAATTTCGTTGCTGTCGGTTTCGTATTCAAGCCATGCGCCTCTGTTGGGGATGACCTGAGAATTGAAAAGCCTTCTGCCGACTTTGTCAACGGTTTCGGTATAATATGCGCCGGGCGAGCGAACGAGCTGGCTGACAATGACGCGTTCCGCTCCGTTGATGACGAACGTGCCCTGTTCCGTCATGAGCGGGAAATCGCCCATGAAGACTTCCTGCTGCTTCACGGAACCGGTTTCGGTATTGATAAGCCGCGCGATAACATACAGCGGCGCGCAATAGTTAACATCGCGTTCCTTGCATTCCGCAACGCTGCGCTTGGGTTTTGATTCGTCGATTTTGTAGCCGACAAATTCAAGCACCAACCGCTCCGAAAAGTCCTTAATGGGAGAGATGTCGTCAAGAACTTCGCCCAGACCCTTTTCGATGAATTGACGATATGAATCCTTTTGAACCTCAATAAGGTCGGGCATATCGAGAATTTCGTTGATGCGGGAGAAGCTCATGCGTGTTTTCTTGCCCACGTTTACTTTATGCAACATTGTTTCACCCCTAACCTCTGCGGCTCTCCGCAGAAAACTTGATTGTGTCGTGTCTTACGCATTGTTCGCATTTCGGAATGCCGCATTGAGTGCGGCCGAAGCCCCGCCTGCGGTATTCGCTGCCTGCGCGTTCCTTGGGCTGCCGTTCCGCGCAAAAAATGCGGGATCCACAGCGTTAAACGATGCTTTCGCACATGACGGCGGCGAAAAATTCGTATTTTACCCATAATAATGCAGTATCACAGTTTAACAGGTTGTTGTCAAGATGTCAACCCCGAAATGCGCGGTTTTTCAAATATATTTATATTTAATTAAGCATATGTTGACGTTGTGCATTCGGTTTGTGTATTAAGTTTTGAAAACACTGCGTTTGTTCGTTCCGATGCGAAAACGGCATAAAAAAACGGCTCAATGCCGATGGTTCGTGTTCCGAACCGCCCGCATTGAGCCGCTCCGCATTTACGGATTCACTGCTTCACATATTTTTCCGAAATGTATGCATACAGGGATTTTTCCCCGACGTTCGCCGGCTTGCTTTTTTGCAAAAAGCGGATAAGCAGGGCAGTGAGCATCCACCCGAGCATTGTGCCCGCAAGGTTGCAGATTATATCCGCTGTATCGATATACCTGAACGAAAACCCCTGTATCGCCGCAATTGCCAATTGCAGCAATTCTGTCGCCGTTCCGAAAGCCGCACCCGCAGCCAACGCGTTTTTCCACGTTGTTTTCTTTCTTATCAACGTGATTAAAACTCCGAACGGAACTGTCATTGCAGCATTCCGAATATCATCCGCCGTTATCCCGTCTTTGAACGGAACAAGCACTATGCAGTCGGTAATCTTCCACCCTTCTTCCGCAAATATTGCTCTGATTGTCGGGCTGAACTGTATCGGGAAAACGGTTATCGATGCAGCGCACATCAGGTATACGGTAAACGCCGCTCCGAAAACATATTTCCAAATACTTCCCTTCTTAACGGCAAACGCCGTCAGCCATATTGCCGCAGATAATATCAATATTATAATAAAATCAATAAGGTTCATGTCCGTAAAATCAGTATGTCACGGTGATTTTTCCGTCCCCGGTGTGTTTCCGGTAATCCGAAACAGCCGTTTTCCCGAAACGAGCAATGTCCGCGAACAGTTTTTTAAATTTTAATTCAGTTTCCCATTGCAACCCTTGCCGCAAGCAGTGCATCGGGAATGCCTATGCTTCCGTTTCTGTCCGCATCCGCAAGCCTGAGGGGAAGCTCTCCGCCGAGTTCCATTGCGCAGCGCATGATGAGCAGTGCGTCCGCCATATTTATCGCTCCGTCCTCATTAACGTCACCCGCAAAGCAGGCGGCTGCGCGGATCCCGTCCGAAAGCTGCATTTCCCTTTCGGTTGAAAGAAGCTGACCGTCCGCATACCAGCCGAGGAAGCCGTCGTTTTCGATCAGGTTCCCGTTTTCGTCATATCGAACGCCCTGCGCGATCAGTGCATAGCTTCCGTCCCTGCCGTAAAGTCCCGCGCCGCCGTTTCCGAGCGTGTTCAGCATGACCGGAGCGGAAAAGCTCTTGGGCTGAACGGCAACATTCCCGCTGTGATATGTGCGAAGGTCGATGATGTTCAGGTTCGGGCAGTTCAGTGCGGAAATGTCAAAGCATTCATTCTGATCGCCGAATTCAAGGCGCTCAAGGTTTGCGCAGCCGTCAAGGTTCACCGCCGTAATATGCGTTTGACCCGGCACCGGGGAGTAAACATTCGTTACCGATGTTCCGGACAAATCGAAAACGCCGCAGAAGCGGGGGCGAAAATCCCAAACCGGGGAAGTGCGCAAAATGCTTCCCATTGCATCGGGGTTAAAGTCGAACCAACGGATGACACCGTCCTCAATGCCGACACAGGGACTTTCCGAAAAGTTGCTGACAGTGTAGCTTCCGTACACCCCGCCCGCATAATCCGGATGATCGAAGTTATGCCTTCCGTCACCTGCCGACTGGGCAAAAAAAGCCTCCAGCTTTTCCGCATCAACGGAGCTCAGCTCCGTATCCGCCGCCGCAAAGTTCGGGAAAACGCAGGCGAAAAGCATAATTGCACATATCGCCGCAGAGAACAGATGCTTAAGATTTTTTTTCATGGTTTTCTCCCTTTCGAGTCCGTGATTTTAATCGTTTGGTAAATTATATTCAGCTACATCAATCCCAATGAGCGCCAACGCCTCAGCTTTTGATACCGTTATCGGCGTATAAGAATACTGTGTTTTACCGTTTGCATTAATCCAAACCATCTGCCTTCCAACAGCAACGTATGTAACTGTTCCCGTCTCATCAACAGTCTCCACGCGCACATCATTGTAATACGGAGCCTGTCCATTGTTAAAAAATGGTTCTGCACCTATCGCTTGTGCAAGTGATGCTGCAAAAGCAGTGTGGTCTGTGATTCTCGAACCGTACAGATTCTCCCCATAGTATTCTATTTCTCTATGCAGTGATAGCATTGCCAATATGATCGGATCTTCAGACAATTCTGGAAATACATTAGCACCTCGATTCACTTGATAATCGAAAACAGTGCTATTTCCAGTGACCGTTATGCAGGATAATTCGTCGTCCTGCAAAGTTGTTTCCGGAACAAAGTAGTTGTTTGTCAACTCACATATTGCATTCAATTCATGTTCAGAATCAATTGCCGTTCCAACCGCCGTAACGTTTGCAAGATACTCTTCAAGGCTCTCAAAAACGACATTATCTTCGGCGCACACATAGTCTTGTTCGCAAGAACCGTCTGCATCATTCTTTGCAACGGAAAAATCAATATTAAGCATCGAATATCCAAAAGCAAAAACGCATGTTACAGCAATCACCACTATTGCGACAGCAGTAATAAAAGATACGGTTTTTTTCATTTTTTACCCCCCCATTTTATCTTCTTGTACTGACTAACCATTCATTGATATCCTCAGTACAGGTTGAGCACCACGGATTATTAACAGATACAATTCCGTAAAGTGCACCGCACATTACACATGCTGTATTGTCGGCACACTTTTTATCGTGTGCTCCGATCAGATGCGAAAACTCATGTGTGAAATATCTGCTCGTAGTAATAAAATTGCCAATATTCTGGCTATTTTCCGTCAAATCGTGTCCCGATCCATTTCCGGAATGTACAATCGCGGCTTTATCCGATCCAGAAGCTAAGCCACCAACATACCCATGGTTCAGCGGGCTGTACGTCCAAGTGTAGCACAAAGCATGTCCGAAAAGGGCCACAACTTTATCATACTGGGATGAGCTTGCGTAGTTGTAAACAATATTCAGATTACGCTGTGCGCTTCCGTGATGTCCAACATTATTAGCAGTAGTGAAGCACTGCTCGTCACCATAGCATCCACACTTTTCTTTTCCGGACAAATGCCACACGCGCCCGCAAAGTTCATCTGAAATCTCTCCCCATGTCCAAAGATTTTGACATTCATGTTGTGCTGCATAGGTATTTCCGAGTACGGATTCATACCGTTGATAATCAACATCGAGACTTATACCAAACCTTGACTCCAAAGGGAAGGCTGAATACTCAACTATCTGCCTTGCCCGGTCAAGGGAAGGCTCTCCTACCCCAAACAAGAAACGGAAGCTCTCATCATAGAGAACTTGTACACTTATCGTCGTTGTTTCAGCTCTGCTTTCCGTTGGCAGTGCCAAGGAAACACAAAGCATTATAACGGCCAACCCGACCGCTATTAGTGTTCGAGATAAACTCTGCATGTAAAACCCATCCTTCTTTTCTTTTTTCGAAAAAATTAACTCAATGTCGCTTGTTAATTCTTTCGGTTGTATACATGATACCATTTTTTTCTAAATTTGCAATACCTTTTTAAAATATATTTTTAATTCTCGTTAAATATATAGCTCATTTTCTTTCAGAGCTAAAACACATCAATCATATTTCGTCTTCGACAATCCCAGCACGGGGCAATAGTTTCTGATGTCACTATCAATGATGATATGATTGAATCAATCCCCGCAATGGGGGGCAATAGGAAAGGTCAGCTTCCGAAAAAGCAAGGCACTTATATCAATCCCCGCAATGGGGGGCAATAGATGTGCAGGTGGAATGACATGAAAGAACTCAAGTATCAATCCCCGCAATGGGGGGCAATAGACCAAGATTATGTTGGTCGATTCCATTATAACCGCAAGCGACAGTTGTGTCAAGCGCGGCCGCATTTAACTTGCACAAACCGCACATCACTCAAAGAAAGAACGTGCCTAATTTCTAATTCCTAATTCCTAATTCTAAAAGGAGCGCCCGGGGAAAGGGCGGGCGAACCGCCCCTTCCCGTCGGACAGGAGGTTTATAAAGAAAATCCTGTCGGATTTTCCGCTCTGTTAACGCACCGATTCATCCTGTTTTGAACGGAAGAAATTCGGTGCTTTCCCGAACCGTGTTTACAGTCCGAGAGAGATCCTCATTGTAACGAGAGCATCGTTAAGGGTGATGACGCCGTCCGATCCGTAAACATCGGCAAGAATCATCTGCGCCGGGGTCAGCTCCGCAACACCGATTGCATTGCGTGCAATGAGGAGTGCATCGGCGGTTTGGATCTCGCCGTTCATATCAACGTCGCCGAGAGCAGCATACTGCGCGGTGACGGTAATATCATGCTGAACGTTTGCAAAATCAACATCCCAACCGATGAACATCAGCATCGTGGGCTGATGGGGCTGGTTCTCGGGAACGGGTGCAGTGGGAGTTGTTCCTGCGGGAACGGTCACTTCAGTGCTCGTCCATTCACCGTTTACCATATAGTTGAAGGTGACGGTGACGTTTGAGGGCTGAGTGGGATCGTCCCAGGAGGGAACGGTGTAACCGCCGCAAACCTGTGCCGCATCCTGAATATCGCCGATCGAAACGCTTTCGCCCGTTTCAAGGTTAACTTCGCGCAGGCCGTTTGCATCGTCTTTCCAATAAGCCGCCCAGAACATTATGCCGTTGTCATGGTCATAAACAAGGGACTGGCAGAATCCGACGCCGGGGCAGCCGGTGAAGCCGATTTCGGTAACCTGTGCGGTTTCAAGGTTTACCTCGTACAGAAGGCCGGAGGTTGCGGTGATGCCGTATGCCCTGCCCTCGGTGGTGATTGCAAATGTCCACAGGGGATCGCGATCCACGGTGTCGGGCTGTCCGATAACGGCTGCGGCACCGGTCTGCATGTTGATTTCGTAAAGATCCCAACGGCTCTGCTGAGTGTAGCCGACTGCATAGATCTTGCCGTTCGCATAGTTATATGCCATTGCGGTGATCATTGCGGTGCCGGTCTGTCCGATGATTGTGCGCTGAGTTGAACCGGGCGTGCTTGTGAAGAAATTGTTCTCACTGTCGATGCCGTATACAACGCCGTGCGCATAAGTCATTGCGTAAGTGTCAGCGGGGAATGCACCAAGCTGCTGAACGTGGGCGGAATCATCCGTAAAGAAGGAGATCAGGTTCGTTGTTTGAGTCTGGTAAGCATAAATCTTCGTATGCGGAACGGGCGCAATAACCGTTACGGTGCAGGTGTCGGTATGACCCTGTGCCGTTGTTGCGGTGATGACTGCGGTGCCCTCGTTAACGCCGCGAACAACGCCGTTTGCATCAACGGAAGCAATGCTTGCATCGGAGCTTGTAAGTGTCACGGACTGATCGAAAGCATAGTAGGGAGCGACAGTCCAGCTGAGCTGAGCGGTGAGACCCTTGCGGACGGTCACGGCATCGGGTGCAAACTCAACGCTTTCATCCGGAAGGGGTGCGCCGGCGTAAACATTTTTAACATAGCCGCGATCCTGACCTTCGGTCCACATGGTCTCCTTGTGATAAGTCCAGCTGAAGGTGTATTCACCTGCTGCTTCGGCAACATAGTTATAGGGCACAAAATCGGTGTTTTGTCCGGAGATTGCGGCAACTTCGGTGCCGTTCACGGAGAAGGTGAGGCGTTCGAAATCTTCACGGCAGCTGACAGCCCAGTCAAAGCGCATTACATCGCCCGCATTGAGCTGAACGGTGGTGGAAACGGTGCTTGTCGTGCCGACATGATCCTGGTTGCCGCTTGCGCCGCAGAGTTCATCGTTGAACACAACGGGAACCCAGGGATATTCGCCTTCGGTCACGAAATGATGCCTGTTTTCAACAAGGTTCATCGCTTCGTCAAGGGTTGCCTGCGGTTCTTCGCCGCCGCCCATATCGATAAAGCACATGCCGTTTACGTAGGTGCCGTAATCCTCGCCGATAAAGCCGCGGTATTCGCCTTCACCGGTCACGGGGTCGATTGCGAAAAGCTTGCCCCAGAAGCCGACACTGGAAGTATCGTCACCGTTCTGCATGTTGGTGTAGCAGATGTAGCACTTGCCGTCCTCGCGGTTGTAAACCATGGAGGAGGACCAGCCCTGAAGCCCGTCGGAATGGGCAAGCTGAGTGGTGCTGCCGTCCGCCGCAATGCGAACGTAGTTGCGGGTGTTGAAGTCAAGGCTCAGGAATTCGCCGTTGCCGACATAGGTGACGGGGGCAATGCAAACAACGTTTGCGGGCGTGATTGCGGAGCCGAGAGAACCGTCCTTACGGAGCTCACGGATCTGAAGGTTGCTGTTGACAATGTAGAAAGTGTCGTGTTCCCAGTCATAGGTCATTGAATTCGCAGTGTCGGAAATGCTGCCGATAAGTGTGGATTCAAAGGTTTCGGGGTTTACGGAATAGAAATTGTTGTCGGTATCCAAGCCGTAAATAAGTTCGCCGTCGTATGCAGCTTCATAGAATTCAACGCCGCCGCGGGAAAGCTCGGTGAAGCTGCCTGCGGGATCGTCAATGTTGAAGCTTACCCATGCCGCATAGGGCAGGTAGCCGCCGTCCGACGTGTACTTGTTGCGGGCATAGCTGACAACGGTTTTGCCCTGTTCTGCGGGAGGCTCGGGTGCAAGGAAATCCGCAATGCACATGCCGTTTACGTAAGTGCCGTAATCTTCGCCGATAAAGCCGCGGTATTCGCCTTCACCGGTCACGGGGTCGATTGCAAAAAGCTTGCCCCAGAAGCCGACACTGGAAGTATCGTCACCGTTCTGCATGTTGGTGTAGCAGATGTAGCACTTGCCGTCCTCGCGGTTGTAAACCATGGAGGAGGACCAGCCCTGAAGCCCGTCGGAATGGGCAAGCTGAGTGGTGCTGCCGTCCGCCGCAATGCGAACGTAGTTGCGGGTGTTGAAGTCAAGGCTCAGGAATTCGCCGTTGCCGACATAGGTGACGGGGGCAATGCAAACAACGTTTGCGGGCGTGATTGCGGAGCCGAGAGAACCGTCCTTACGGAGCTCACGGATCTGAAGGTTGCTGTTGACAATGTAGAAAGTGTCGTGTTCCCAGTCATAGGTCATTGAATTCGCAGTGTCGGAAATGCTGCCGATAAGTGTGGATTCAAAGGTTTCGGGGTTTACGGAATAGAAATTGTTGTCGGTATCCAAGCCGTAAATAAGTTCGCCGTCGTATGCAGCTTCATAGAATTCAACGCCGCCGCGGGAAAGCTCGGTGAAGCTGCCTGCGGGATCCTCGGTGTTGAAAGTTACCCATGCCGCATAGGGCAGGTAGCTGCCGTCCGACGTGTACTTGTTGCGGGCATATGCCAGAATCGTCTGACCGCCGCGCGATGCAGCCTTTGTTGAATCATCGGACTTTTTGTCGATATTCAGCGGCATTCCCGAATAGTTTCCGCCGAGAGACTTTGCGGGATAGTCATCATTTCCGCAATAGCGGGTCGTTTCGCTGCTGTCGGTTGCTGCACCTTCAGCCGTTGCGGTCAAGGGATTAAATGCCGCACAGGTAAGGAGCATTGCAATTGCGAGCATTGCTGCAAGCAGCTTCTTCATTGTTTTCATACTCTTCCTCCATGTTTGTTGTTGCAGGGCGTAAGCTTTGTTCGGTGAAAATGTACGGAAACAACCTTCCGCCTCTGTATATTCAGTATCATAGCACGAAAATCGCCTGTAGTCAATAGTCATCGCATACTTTATTCCATAAATATGTTAAACATTGCCTTTTGCTATTGACAACCGACAAAAAAAATTGCATACTAATAATCGTCCGTTGGTTTCGTTTTTTCGCAAAGCAGGCAGACGGTCAATGTTTTTTGCCGAACGGCAGCAGGTTGTTCGGTTTTTTTCGATAATATTCAATAATGATTCAAAGTTGCTGTCCGACGAACGATCCGGCAAACACACGGAAAAATCTGCCGTTTTCCGAAGCTTGTCTGCCGAAAGCACGGCTGCTCAGTGATCCTTTGACAGATAAGATCGACAAGTCGGGAGGTTTTTGTTATGAACGCTTATGCCGTCGTGAATCCGCTGCTTGAGGCAATCTATTATTTTAAAATGAAAGCAAACGGTGAAACCCAGGCTCAGGTGCTTGACCGTGTGCTGAAAAAGCGCATCACCACTGCGGGCGAGGTAACCGATTTTTTTGGGCCCGCATTTAAGCTTGAAAAACTTCTTGATGAGAGCATTGTTCTGCCCGAACGAATTTCGGAGTTTTTCGGCTATTTTAAATTCACGGACGGGAGCGACGCCACGAGCACCTGCCCTGCAATACTCGTCTTTTTGAACTCGTTCCGCCGAAGTTTCACAAGTTTGGATGAAGTAAAATCCGCCATGCTTGCCCAAACGGATGAGCAAAGGCTCTCCGGCATCATGAAAGAGCTTACCACATTCAATGTTTCGCTGAATGATTTCGAACCGACTCTCGACGGGCTGCTTGAGCTTCTCGAACAGCTTCCGCTGACGGAGGAATCCCGTTGGCGAATAATAAAGATTTATAAACATTACAACGAATATGTCTGCGATATTTGCGAAACCGTCCGCCCCGCCGTAAAGCTGATTGCGGACAATTCCGCGGTTTATTCGGATGTTCTCCGGAATTTCAGCCGCGATTATGCGGATATTACCGATATTCTAAAGTATATTTGCGGCAGGTTTCATATTGACTTCATAACAGGCAGGGGCGTTGTTTATCCGCTGATAATCGGCAACGGGAACTTCTTCACCGTTGCCGACCCCGCCGATTCGGAATTTATGGCATATTACGTCGGCGTCGGCGTCCGTCCGATGATGCATGTTCCCTATCGCGAAAGGCTTTCCATCGACTGCGACGAGATTCTGCGCACGCTTGCCGACAAAAACCGCATGAAAATAATGCAGCAGCTGAGTGCGGGAAAATCCTACGGGCAGGAGCTTGCCGACATGCTCGGACTTTCACCCAACACCGTATCGCACCACATGAACAAACTGCAAAAAAGCGGGCTCACGACCTCAACACTTGAGGGCTGCAAGGTCTATTACAAAACAAATGAAGAAGTTGTGGATGAATTCATCCGCCGTCTTGCGGAAAAGTTGAAAACAAAGGACGGACAGTGAGCGGTCCCCGCGGAACGTATGCGGCGCGGATCAAAATTTTTTCGGAGAATAATTATTAATGAAAGCATTTGCTGTTATAAATCCAATACTCGAAGCAATAAAGTATTTTTACTTGAAAGCGAACAACACCTGCATCCGGCAGAAAATCGATAATATCATTCGAAACCGCGAAGTGACGGCGGAACAGGCAGAGGCGATAATGCACCCCGCAATGGTGTTGGAAAGATTTCTCGACGAAAACATTGTTATGCCGTCATGCGCAGAAGAGCTTTTCGGCGATATTCCGTGCATCGAAGGCGCGGACAGCCTTAACACATGCATCGCCGCTCTTCTGACCGACAGGGCATTGAGAAGCGAGATACGAAATATTGACGAAGCTGAGCAATTGCTGCTCTCGCAGACACAGCCGCAGGCAATCAGCAACATAACAATGAACCTGACTTCGGCCAATATCCATGCCGCTGCGGAAGCCCATTCCTACAACGGCCTGCTTTCCGTGCTGGAGGGTCTGCCGCTCACAAACGATTCTCGGTGGAAGATTCTTTTCGTTCTTCAACACTATGAGCAATATGTGCGCTTGATTTGCAACTCTCTGCGTTCCGCAGTCGGGCTTATTGAAGCAAACCCGCAGCTTTATGCATATGCGCTGAAGGATTTTGAACATGATTACTCCGATATTTCGGATATAATTGAAGTTATTGAGGATGAAAACGGCGTTGACACCGCCTCCGCAGACGGAAGGGTTTATCCGACCGTTATCGGGAGCAACAGTTTCACCGTTCACACCGGCGAATCCGACGGCACCCGCACCGTTTATTATGTCGGGCTCGGTGTTCGCGCCATCGGCAGGCTTCCGCTGCGCGGCATCGAAAAAATGGATTACGACGAAGCGTTTCGAATCCTTGCGGACAAAAACCGAATGAAAATCATGCAGCTGCTTTGCGGCGAACAGGCTTACGGGCTTGAGCTTGCGGAAAAACTGAAGCTTTCACCGAACACGATTTCACATCACATGAGCAAGCTGCAAAAATGCGGATTGGTTATTTCGTCCTTTGAGGGCAACCGGGTTTATTACAGGGCAAACAAAGCGGCGGTTGATGAGTTCATCCGTATGCTTTCGAAAAAACTTCGTGTGAAATAATTCCCTGTTCGGTTCGGCAGCGGAATCAAATCATCAAGAATGTCATTGATTTCGGGTTCCGTATAATCACGGTACGGTTCAATTTTTCCCGCAAGGTAATAAAGAGCCGAAAGCTTCTTTTTGTTTTTTGCGGGAATCGCCGTCAGCCGAAGATTCTCATCAAGGAACGGTTTCAAATCCGGCAAAATGTTATCTCCATATTGAACTGCCATTTTCATCTCCCTCCGTTTGCCGCTTTTGCTGCCGTGTTTTGCAAATCGCGGCGCAAACCGCGTCCCGACGGCTGCCGGCCGTGCAATACCGCAAACATCATTTATAATGTTGTTATTATACAGTCGATTCTCGGAATTGTCCACAGGCTCGCAGCTGCATTCGGAACAGCCGCAGCAATAATCCTCCGGTGTATACACCCCAACGCAGCCTGTCATCGGCTCCAAAACACGTACCGAAAGCGCACAAACATTTCAAAAGTTGCGAAAGCACGGCAAATATGATAAAATAGGTGCAGGGAAATCATCGACAGCTGCCGAAGCAATTCACGGACGTTTGCAAAGGCTGCCGCCGATTCCGCAATATGACATAAAAAGGAAAAACGGAATACTATGAACAACGGCAGGAAAACAATTATCAAGATCCAGGCGATTCTCTTTGCAGTTCTTTTTGCAGCCTTTGCTTTTGCCGGCTGTAAAAACAACGACAACAACAAAGCGGATGAAAACGGATTCACGGCCGAACAGCGCACCGTGCTGTGTGATGCGGCAAGGGCATTCTATTTGTTGGACTTTGACTACAACTCAAAGGATAACGCAATATCCTTCCGTCAGCTTGAGGAATTTGCCTTCTATATCTATGCCTACGGCGACAGTCTTGAAACAACCGCTGCCGACAACAGCGGCTATCGCTCCGTTGACGGTCAAAAAGTTGACGATATCGTAAAAATGCTTTTCGGAGTCAAGCTCGGAACGCGTTCTTCCCGCCCGTCAACAAAGCTCAATTTCTACTACCGTGACGGTAAATATTATTTCATGGTCGGCAAAGACCTTGACATTGCGGCTGAAATCGTCGGCGTTGAATCGGACGATGCCGGCAATCGGGTCGTTACGGTTCAGCTCACCGAAAACGGTGCTTACGCCGGAAAAATCGAGCTTACGGCTGCAAGTGCGGACAGCGAAAACAGCATGCGTATAACCGCATGCAAATCCTACAGAGCCAAATGAGCTTTCCGCGCCGCACGGCGGAACGGAATTTAACGGCCTTACCGAAATTTTACCAAATATAACCAACGACTGTATAACCAACGACTGATAATCTACGAAAGAGGCACTGAAATGGGAAAGATGAGAATGCTGTCCAACGTCATCAATCATGCATCAAACCAAGTGGAGGGTTTTTGCTTCATTAAAAGCCTTCAGCTTAAGGTGAACGTGAAAGGTGCGGAATATCTTGATATTATGCTTGCGGATGCGGACGGGGAAATCAACGCAAAGCTTTGGGACTATCAAAGCGCCGTCCACGGAATGTATTCCGCCGGAGAGGTCATCAAGGTTCGCGGAACAATAAACCTGTATAAAGACACGGAACAGCTCAAAATCGACCGAATCCGCCACATAACGGAAGCCGATCATGTTGATATGTCCTCAATCGTTGCTTCCGCACCGATAGACGGCGAAAAAATATTCGACAACCTGTTCGAATTTGCGGGTGGTTTTGCCGATGCCGACATTGCAAAGCTCACGCAGTATCTTCTTACGGAGAACCGCGAACGTATGCTGTACTATCCCGCCGCGCTGAAGCTGCACCATGCACACAGGGGCGGACTTATGTACCACACTTCAACCATGCTCGACACGGCAAAGCAGGTCGTTTCGGTTTACGGCGCAATTTATCCGGAGCTTTGCAGCGATCTTGTTTACGCAGGCGTCATTTTGCATGACATTGCAAAAACGCAGGAGCTTGAAGTCGGCACCGTCGGGCTTGCAACGGCGTACACAACGGAGGGGCAGCTTCTCGGACATATTTCAATGGGCATGGCAATGATAAACAATGCGGCAAAAAAGCTCAATATCCCGCGGGAAACCGCAATGCTGCTCGAACATATCATGCTTTCGCACCACGGAGTTCCCGAATACGGTTCCCCGCAGATGCCGATGTTCCCCGAGGCTGAGATCGTTTCCGCAATCGACACGCTTGACGCGCGGCTGTTCGAAATGTTTGACGCCCTTTCGGCGGTGAACACCGGAGAATTCACGGACAGGCAGTGGGCGCTTGACAACAGGCGGCTTTACCGCCACGGGCACAAGTTCTCCAAGGAATCCGGCGGATTCCAAAGCGGCGCAGGCACGGCCGACGGGCAGCCCGCGGCAGCGGCCGAGGATGACAGCCTTGCAGCAAAACTGAGCAGCCTTGCGGGCAAATTCAACTCGATTAAGTCATGACCGAAATTCGGGCATTCAGAATAAAGACAATCAACCGAAAAGAAAACGAAAGGAAGCTTTTGCCTTTGCAAAAGCCACGGCAATAATTATGAAAATTATCACAACAGGTGTTGCGGGAACGATGGAATCAAGCGATATTATCGTTCGAATCGAGCCGAAGGAAACGAGCGGAATCGAACTGTCTCTCGAGAGCGATGTTAAACAGCAATACGGCGACAGGATCGAGCAGGTCATCCGCGAAACTCTTGCCGCAATGGGCGTTGAAAGCGCATACGTAAGCGCAGTTGACAAGGGCGCATTGGATTGCACCGTTGAAGCGCGCACGCAGGCAGCGGCTTACCGTGCGGCAAACAGCACCGATTATAAATTTACGGAATAAGCGCATTGCGCGTTTAAATTTTGAAACATTATCCGGGCGGCGGGAAGGAGCATTACCGTGAGTTTTTCGATGATGACAATACCGAACATAAGCGGAACAAGGCTTGAAAGCCTTTGTGAATTTCTTTCTGCCGCAGGGCTTACCTATGAAGGCGGAGCCGAATACACCGTGCTGCTGCTTGACGATGAGACCGATGCCGTAGTCGGCACCGGCTCACTCTGCGGCAGCGTGCTGAAATACATTGCCGTGTCCGAAGCCATGCAGGGCGAAGGGGGCGCGGCAAGCATAGTTTCCGAACTTGTGCGCCATGCATACACATGCGGACGGCGAAAACTCTTCCTTTTCACAAAGCCGCAGAACGAATACCTGTTCCGCAGCCTTGGCTTTTTCCGCCTTGCAGCGACCGACGGCGCGATTTATATGGAAAACAGCCGAAGCGGGTTGAAGAACTACCTTGACTCACTTGAAAAAGGGCGGGGGGTTCAGGGTGCGATCGTTGCCAACTGCAACCCCTTCACCCTCGGGCACAAATATCTGATGGAAACGGCGGCGGCGCAGGTTGATTCCCTTCACGTTTTCATCCTCAGCGAAAACAGCGCGGAAAATGCGGAATTCTCCGCCGAAGCAAGGTTCGAACTTGTCAAAAAAGGCACTAAACACATAAAGAATCTTCTCCTGCACCGGAGCGGGGACTATATCATTTCGCACTCAACCTTCCCGACGTACTTTATAAAAGACAAAGCCGATGCCGGGCGCATCAATGCCGATCTTGATCTGACGCTTTTCGGCTCCGCAATCGCTCCCGCTCTCGGCATAACAAAGCGTTTTGTCGGCACGGAGCCGTTTTGCGCCGTGACACGCGCATATAACGAACGCATGAAACAGATTCTGCCGAAATACGGAGTCGAAGTCATTGAAATACCCCGAATCGGCGGAATCAGCGCAAGCCTTGTTCGAAAGGCAATGCCCGAGGGCAATTTGGAGCTTGTGTCAAAAATCGTGCCGGAAACAACCATGGAATACATAAGAGCCGAGAATTAGGAGCCGGAAATCAGAAGTCATCGGAAGTCATAAGTCAGAAATTCTGCCCGAATGCACGTTTCGGCCGCCGATACCGAACCCACGGTTTCCGATTTTCGTCTTCCCGTTCCAAACCAATGAAAAGGGCGGTATTTTTATATGAACCTGAAAAAAATCCGAAACCTACTGTGCATTGCCGTTTTGCTCATTGCGGCGGCGGGCGCATTTGTGTTGTTTGCTTATCCGCGGTTTGTTGAACCCGTTGTGAAATACAACGAGGCACAGTCCCTTTATGAAAGCGGGGATTATTTGCGTGCGGCGATGAAGTTTTCCGCATTGGGCGGGAAGCGTGATTCGGCGCAGAAGGCAGCTGATGCGTGGTGTTCTGCCGGTGAAGCTGCGCTTGCACGCGGAGATGCCGAAACGGCCTATGCCTGTTTCAAAAGCGCGGGAATGCCCGAAGCGGAGCAGCTCAGGCAGGACGAGTGTTTTTTTGAACTGGGGAAAAATGCGTATGCGGCGGGCGACTACAACCGTGCGGAAATCTGCTTTGACAGCATAACGGACAAAGCAGGTTTTGCGGCGCGAACCGATGAAGTCCGCATTGCAGCGGCGGAAAGTTTTCTGAGCGCGGGCGAAATGCCGCAGGCAATGCGCTGTTTTTCGCTCTGTTCCGATGAATCAAAGTCAAACATATGCCGAATTTATATAACTCAGGGTGAGAACCTCCTTCAAAATTTCGAAATTGAATCGGCATACAAGTGTTTCAACGGCGCAAAAAACAATTGTTCGGACGATGCGCTTGCCGACTTGCTGCAAAAGATAAATTCCGCGTGGGAAAGCGCGGGGCAGCGGGCAATGGAAGCGGGTAAATACGAGATTGCAACCGAATGCTATTCAATGAGCGACGGTTTTTCGCCGGATGAAGTTATTGCCGAGCGTGATGCGGCGCGATATGAAAAGGCGGTTGAAGCGTATCAAAAGAAAAATTATCTCGAAGCTTTGACTCTGCTCAATTCCGTGTCCGAAGACTATGGACAATCGGCGGATATGATTGCGGAAATCCTGAAGATGCTGCAAAGCACCCCTGCGGCGGGCGGCAAGGATTTTTATGCGCTGCGGAATCTTGACGGAACCGTTTCGCTCACGGGTTCCGGCTGGAAGGGCGAAACGGTCTCGTGGAGCGGGATACGTTCGATCGCTGTCGGAAGGGAAAACTTCATTCTCGGGCTGCGGGCGAACGGCACCGTTGCGGCTGCCGGGAAATCTTCCTATGACCGCACCGGCGTTGGTTCGTGGACAAATATCGTTCAGGTCGCCTGCGGACTGAACCACTCGCTCGGGCTGCGAAGCGACGGAACGGTTGTCGGCTGCGGCTGGAACTATTACGGGCAGCGCATAACGGAAACTTGGGCGGGTGTTGTTTACATTGCCGCCGGGAACAACACGAGCTACGGCGTTCTGAGCTCCGGACGCGTCATTGCGATCGGTGATAACAGCAGCGGGCAATGCAATGTTTCCGAATGGCGCGGCGTCGCCGCCGTCAGCGCGGGTTATATGCACGCCGTGGGGCTTAAAAGCGACGGAACCGCGCTTGCGTGCGGTGCGAACAACTCCGGGCAGTGCAATGTTTCCGAATGGGAAGATTTGACAATGATTGCAGCCGGTGCATATCACACCGTCGGGCTTAAGAGCGACGGAACACTTGTTGCCTGCGGCAGCAACACTTTCGGCGAATGCAATGTTTCCGGTTTTCACAATGTTGCGGCCGTTTCTGCGGGCGAAAGGTTCACGCTTATCACATTTAAAGACGGTTCAAGCACCGTTGTCGGCAACTTCGATGCAGGCCAAAGCAATCAGTGAGCAGCAATGAGCAGAGAGAATCAAATGAACAATGTCGGCGTTTTTGAAATGGCGGAACGGCGCGAAAAGCGTGCGGCGGAGCAGCAAGACATGCTTGCCCGCTGCGGGCTGCCCCTTGTTTGCATAAACATGAATATTGCCGGCCCCGTCAAGCGCGGTGCGCTCATCGATTGGGCGTTCTTCCGCGCGCTGAACGCCGCCGCAAACAGTTTTAAGGGCAAAATACGCGGGTTCGCCTTCACGAACGAAAAAACCGGAATTGAAGCGATGCTTGCGGTTGACGCGGCGGCAGAAAGCCTGAAAAAACAAGCGGAAAGCATTGAAAAGGAATTTCCCGAAGGGCGGCTGTTTGATATCGATGTCATCGGCACGGACGGGCTGAAGCTCTCCCGCAATGTGCCGCGAAAATGCTTAATCTGCGGACAGCCCGCTGCGGCATGTGCGCGCAGCAGAACACATTCGGCGGAGGAGCTCCGAAAAGCGACAGCGGAACTTCTGAAAAAGGCGGCAGCGCAGCATTATTCCGAACTTGCGGCGCAGGCACTTATCCGCGAGGTTCACACAACGCCGAAACCCGGACTTGTTGACGAAAACAACAGCGGCGCAAACGACGATATGGATGCCGCACTGTTTGAGCTCAGCACGGAAGCTGTCCAACCTTTTTTTGCGCAGATGGCAAAAATTGCGCTTGACGCCGTTTGCACTGCGGCTTCCGGGTTCTCCGGCGATTTTTCCGGCAATGCAGCGTTCGGCGGAAGCATTCTTCCGAACGGCGCGGTATCCCGCCTGAAGCAAACAGGCATCCTTGCCGAAAAAGCAATGCTCGCGGCAACCGGCGGGGTAAATACGCATCGCGGTGCAATATTCTCTATCGGGCTTTCGGTGTGCGCGGCTGCGCTTTCGGCAGCGGGTGCGGAAGGGCATTTGCCTTTGCGGGAAAATGCCGGCGAGCGCATTGCAAAGCTTGCGGGAAAACTTGCCGAAGCATTTGATTACGAACGCAATTCGGGTTCCAACGGCGCAATTGTGCGGCGCAAATACGGCGTCGGCGGCGCGATCGAGCAGGCAAAAGCGGGGTTTCCGCTTGCAATTGTTGCAAAATCCCTGCATGAAGAGTATAATATCGAATCAAACGGACAGGGTTCTGTCGATTCGTGGGCATTTGCTCTTCTGGGCATCATGGCCGAGCTGGAGGATAACAACGCGCTCAAGCGCGGCGGCGATGCGGGCGCACGGTTTGTTAAACAGCGTGCCGCGTTCCTGCTTTCAAAGCGAACAATGCTGACGGAAGCGGAGCTTCTTGATTTTGACGATGAGCTTATTCGGCGCGGCATAAGCTGCGGCGGCGCGGCGGACATGCTTGCCGCTGCAATTTTCCTTTCCCTTGCGGATGAGGAACAGCGATGTTTCGCCGAACTTTCAAAAACAACATTATAAACAACGAAAGCGTATAATTGCATGGATGCAAGACCAATCGGCATTTTTGATTCGGGCATGGGCGGCGTGAGTCTGCTGCGTGACGCAAGGATGCTTTTACCGACGGAAAATTTTATATACTACGGGGACAACCTTAACGCTCCCTACGGCGACAGAACAGAGGAAGAGATTCTTGCCCTGACCGAGAATTCCGCTGATTTTCTGCTGCAATTGGGCGTTAAAGCGCTTGTTATCGCCTGCAACACGGCAACGAGTGCCTCCATAAACGTTCTCAGAAAAAGACTTGACGTTCCCGTCATAAGCGTTGAACCCGCAATAAAGCCCGCCTGCGAAATTCCCGGGGACGGCAAAATCTTCATGCTTGCCACCGCCGCAACAACGCGGCTTGCAAGGTATCGGGCGCTTCAGGAGCGAATGCCCGACCCGCAGCGCGTGCTGAATTTCGGCATAAGCGGCATTGTTGCGCGAATTGAAAGCGGAATCGTTGCCGATGATGCATTTGACGACATTTTTGACGCATATCTTGCACCGTATCACGGCATGAAAGCGGACGGCATTGTTCTCGGCTGTACTCACTACATTTTTATTGCCCGCGCCGTTGAAAGATATTTCAAAAAACACTTCTGCGGAGAATGCCGCCTGTTTGACGGCAATTCGGCAACCGTTCGGCAGCTCGGAAGGGTGCTTGAGCAAAGCAATCTCGGCAATTTCACGGGCTGCGGCAAAGTCGCATTCCACACAAGCGGGAATTCGGAAAAGCTGAAACCCGTGTTCGATATGCTGCTTGATATGCCGATTTACAAACAGGGAGAAGAATAAAACACTTTCTTCCGTTAAACAAAACCGTTCAAACACAACATTAATGCCCTCGGCACGGGTTCTGCCGAGGGCTTTTTCAAATTCCGCACGACCGGCGGCGCAGTCTTCAAATTCTTTCCTTAAACCGATTTCTCTTTAAATCAGTTTTTTCATGCAGTGAATTGCCGAACCCGCATTTGCTTACAGTTCCGCCGTCACAATGAACCCGCCGTCATTCGAACCGGAAATAAAATAACTCCCGCACTGTGCGGGCACGGGAATATTCACGCTTTCCGTGCCTGCGTTTTCGTCCGTCGGAACAAAGTATATGACGTATCCGGAATCGGGAAGAGCGGAAAACTCCGCCGAACCGAGATCCTCGGGCTTTGCGGCGGAAAGACTCGGAACATGCAGCAATTTCGTCTCCGGGGTGAAGCCTCGGAGATATTCGATGTACTCCTCGAATGTTATGCCGAGAGCGCGGACCGCTGCCGCGTTTTCCTTGCCGATATAGCGAAAATGCCACGGTTCATATGCAACATGCGTTATGTTCTCCTTTTCCGGCGGATAGCGAAGGATGAAACCGTAATCCGCACAATGCACCTTCAGCCATTCAAACTGCGGGTGATTCGGAAGCGTCACGCGTTCGCCGTCCTTTGACATTGACGAAAGGTCGGCCGCAAGCCCCGTGTGGTGTTCGCTCGTTCCGGGGGCGGCAACATAGGCATCCGCCGCTGCCTGACCGTAAGCCGCAGCATAATCATCGTAAACCCCCTGTTGATATTCAAGAGTTCGATACGCGCTTGTGAGCAGCAGCCTGTCGCCGCCCGTCTGCTCCGAAAAAGCTTCCGCAAGTGCGGAGAGCGCGGAAAGTGCAGGTTGAGCAAGACTTAAATCATTGCGTTCGGTCAAAAGCGAACCTGCGGCGGTCACCGGAACAACATCGGTTGAATCCGCTGCGGGGAAACCATGCTCAAAATTTACGAGTGCAAGCTGACCCTCCGCCGCATCGGAAACGCTTACGGAAACGAAAGTATACGGCGCTGGAGTTGCCGTCGGAAGCGGAGCTGCCGTTGGGAGCGGAGCTGCCGTCGGGAGTGAAGCTGACGTCGGCACGAATGTATTCTGCGGCGGGGGAGTGCGCTGCGCCGAACATGCGGGAAACCCCGCCTTGCAGCACAACGCGGCCGAAACGGCGATTATAACGGCGCAAATTACAAGAATCGCTGCAATTGCCGTTTTTCTTTCGGAGGGCGCGTGACCCCTGCGGCGGCGAACCCTGATTGAAGGTGCCGAAGATAAATGTTTTTTCATGTTGTTATTTCCTGTTCAATATTTTTCGTGCAAAGTATAATATTTAAACGAACACCGAATAAACCCGTGCGGGCGTCACTGCGCGCCTTTGAAGTAGTTTTCCGCTTCCTCTGCGGAAACAAGCGTTATTTTTGCATCCTGCACGCGGAAGATTTTGTCGCAAAGGGCAAGTATGCTCGGGCGGTGAGTTGCAACAATGCAGGTCTTTTTTGCCCCGCAATTGCGGTTGAAGCTGCTTCCTTTTGCAATTATATTGCGGATTATCAGCTGCTCCGTCTCAATATCCAGTCCGCTGGTTGCCTCATCAAGCAGCAGTATCGGTGCATCGCGCAGAATTGCTCTTGCAATGGCAAGCCGCTGCGCCTGTCCCTCGCTTATGCCGTGTCCCTTTTCCCCGATGCAGGCATCTATGCCCCCCATTCTTGTTACAAAGCGGAGCGCACATGCGGCATCCAGTGCAGCCGTCAATTCCTCGTCGGATGCTTCCGGGCGGACAATGCGAAGATTTTCCGCAATCGTTCCCGAAAAAACCGTGTTGCCCTGCGGAACATAGGAAAACAGCCTGCGATGTTCGGCCGAAACGATGTGTGCCCTGCCGCTGTCATCCACAAGCTCCGCAAGCCCGCCTTCAGGTCGAATAAGCCCGAGAATCAGCCGAAGCAGCGTTGTTTTTCCCTGTCCGCTTGCGCCGATAACGGCTATTATCTCGCCCGGTTCCGCCGAAAAAGAGCTGCGCGTCAGCACGGGTTTGACAGCCGCATCATCGGAGTAACAAAAATCTATGTTCGTCAGGCGAAGGCTGAGCGGGCGGGAGGCAAGTTCCGCAGCCTGTTCGGGAGTTTCGGCCTGCGGCTCCGGCGGAAGATCCGAAAGCTCGCGGACGCGGTGCGCGGAAACGGCACTGTTCAAAAGCTGCGGAACAAGCTTTATGAATGAAGAAAAACCCGCCGTGATACGCGCTCTCTGCTGAAGGAAGAATGTCATCGTTCCATATGATATTGCGCCGTGCCAAATAAGGCTCAGACAGTATCCGAAGGTTGCAAACGAAACGATATATGACGAAACGGTGAGCAGGATGTTTGCGCGGATAAGGAAAAGGTTGTTGTCAAGGCTTGCCGTTTTGCACTCCTCCTGCTTGCATCGGAATCGCTCGCCGTAGGCTTCCGCCGCGCCGAGACTCTTGACCGTGTCGTAATTACAGAAAGTCTCCGTTTCAAAGCTCATGAGCGCGCTTTCCTTTTCAAGCACAAGGCGGTGAAAAAGACGGGATTTTTTCATTAACCCGCGGCTGACGACAACAAGAAACGGTGCGCTGAGCAAAGCAATAAATGCCATGGGCACGTTGTAAAACAGAATCGTGACGAACGAAGACGCGAAAGAAAAGCCCGTTACAATGACGGAGGGAATCCAGCTTATTGCAATTGAAGCCGCCGTTTGCGTGTCCCCGTTTAAGCGGTTCAGAATGTCGCCGCTCTGAAATTTTTTAACGCCCTGCCAGTCCGCCCGCATAAGTTTGTCGAAAAGTTCCGCCCGCATATCGTTGTTCACCCGAAGAGCAATTTTTGCTGAAACACGCGACTGAAGGCTTGAAAACACAAGCCCCGCAACCGCACTTGCCGCAACAGCAGCGATAAGCAGCCAGAGTGAGCCGATTTTTCTGTTTATAACAATGTCTATTGCATACTTGCTGATGATTGCGGAAACAAGGCTCAGTGATGCACTGAGCACGCCGAACAGTGTCTGAATAACAACAAACCATTTGTATTTTTTTGTGTAACCGAAAATCCAGCGCATATCCGAAAGGAACTCCTCTGCCGAGCCGTCCCGGAAACTGCCGAAAATACGTTTTAAAATGCCTGTCGAACCGTGTCCGCCGCTTTTTTGTTCGGTCTTTTTCAATGTGTTCACCCTGTTGAATCGAGATTCGGTGTCCGCAGCGGCATGTGCTGCTCGGGCGCACACCTCTGCATTATGGATTATAACAAAAAACGGGTGAAATAACAATACGCTGAAAAACATTCAAACTTTTTGCAAAATGCGAAAAAAGCAGCGATAAACCGCGCAATGCGGCATACTGTTTATTATCTGCCGTTGTGAATGCGATGCTCCGAACGATTGTTTTTCCGGTCGAAAAACTTTAACCAATCGTATTTTTGAGCGGAAACATATGTTCGGAGTTTTTGAACCGGCATCGGGAATCCGCAAAACATGCAGGAATTTTCGAGATACTTCCGATTTATGAGAACAAGATTTTAGGGAACAGGATTTGAGGGAACGGGATGAAACTTGTTGTTAATGCTTATGCCCGCAGCGGAGCGGAGAGCGCGGACCGAACCGAAAAAGCGGCGGGGAAACTCCGTTCCGCCGCAGCAATGGTGTTTGTCGCCGGCAGCGGCTTTTTTCGCTCCGGAGTTTGCGGAGAAGTTTTTGATATTCCGACCGTTGATGCGGGCGGAGGGTCGGTGCCGTCTTTCATCGCAGCCGTGCTTCCCGCCGAAACCGATTCGGAAATTGCGGTATTAAAAATTGACGGAGACGGCAGGCTCGCCGACGTTGCGGCTCAGTGCATACACTGGGATGCGGGCTGTTTTGAGCTGTGCGTATTGCTGAACGAAAAAAAACGCTCGGAACCCGAACCCGCACGGCTCGGGAGCGTTGATTTTCCGACAGGGAGCGGCAGACAGCGGAGGGTTGCGCTGTTTCGTGACGGCGGCCTAAGAATCTCCGTTGAAGAGAGCGGACAGGAACGAAGCTGGTATGTTTGCGGCGGCACGGACGGGAAAGCGCATGTTTTGGACGTCGGAAGGGAAAGGCTGCTCGTTATTCATGCCTCGGGCTGCCGCCGATGCGAAAATTCGGAAGCCGAAACGCCCGTGCTCGGTTTTAAATGCGGCTGTCGATGCGAAAAACTTGTTGCTCTGAACGACAAAATCGAGGTTGCCGCCGCTCTTGCCGGGGAAATCTGCCGCATTGAAAACGGATACCTCACCGCAATTGAGCCGCTCGGAACCGTTTTGGGACACGAAAAGCGAACAAGGTATGAGTTTTTCGGCGGTTCACTGCGCGAATTGCCGCCGGAAACGGGCTTTTTCACAAATCAGGCGCATATGCCGAACTCCCCGCAGGAAACCGCACTTGCATTGATGCAGGCCGTTCGGCTCGGCAGGGAGGATGAGGCCGATGCCCTGCTGTCCCGCGAGCTTGCCGAAACGCTCTCGTTTGCGGAGCTTTGCGATTTTTTCGGGAGCTTTGCGGACGAAAGAATTGCCCCGTCGGGGTTATGCGAACCCACCGCATATGATAATTCAACCGCCGAAAAAATCATCGTCGGTGCGATAAAAACCGATGCAGGCGGGCTTGTCCGTGCGGAAAAATTCGTTTTCACGATTGAAAACGGCGTTGTGACGGATGTTGAAGGGGAGGATTAATTCCAAGCGAACCTGTGTTTTTGCCGACTTATCGCCGCATTTCTTTCGTCCCGCAGTCAGGCGCGAAAATCCTCCTCCGCGATTTTCCACAGAAGCCGAACGACTTTCTCCGCGCACTGTTCCTGCGCCAAATACTCCGAAAAAGCGGATGTGTTCCAGTAGGCGGAATACATAGCGATTTTTGAATACAGTCGATAGGCGCGAAACTCCTGCGGCGTAAAATTATAATATTTACGGATAAGCTCCGTGCTTTCGGCGTATGCTTTTGTAAGCATCCGATAGATCTCGTCCGCACTGCGGCTCTGCATTATCTCATCGGTATAGAAAAAGTTCAGGGCCGCATTTGCAAGGTAATTCGCGATAACTTCCGTTCCGGACATATTGAAATCAAACAGTCCCGAAATTCGACGGTTTTCGTCCACGCACAGATTGGAGAAATTCTCGTCTCCCTGGAAAACGCAGCGCGGAAGTTCTTTGTAAAACGATCTTAGTTCGCGGCGGATTCTTTCGTTTTCCTGCACCAATCTTTCGGCAAGGGCATATTCTCCCGCTTTTTGAAGATCCGCCGTCAGGTGATTAAAATTATCCTGCTTATCATCAATTTCAAGTCCGTCAAGTTTATCATAGGGTGAAAGGTCGAATATCGAATACATCGATACCGTGTCCGTCAAGTCCACGTTTCTGTATTTCTCGGCAAAGCGGGCAATGAAAATTCTGCTTTGAGTCCGCAGCTCCTCAAGGCATTCGTCCTTCACGTCGTCGGCAACGGTTTCGTCCAGGTACTCGGAAAGATAGCAGATGTTTCCGTCCCGCTCAACGATGAACCTGCCGTCTTTCGCTTTAAGGAATTTCGGCGCATGCATTCCGAATTCGCGATAGCGTTCTATCAGCCTGTTCAACTCCTCCAATCGCCCGTCCGTCATAACGGGTGCCGAATTTATGCGCAGAACGTACTTCCTGTCAATCAAGTAATTGTGGCGGATATCCGAATCTCCGTGCGACGAATCCGTAAATTCCACTGTTTGAACGGAATCCGCACCGAACAGACGCAGCAGCTCCCTGACCGTGCCGTAAATTTCGCTTCCGTTTTTTATCTCTGTTTTTTCCATATCCGCCTCCGAATCAATCATTCACTGCCGAAGCACTGCAAGTATAGCACAGAAAGCCCGCAAATTAAAGGGACATGAAGCATTCGTGAGCGAATCGCAAATTGCGGCATCCGCCGCCCGCCTTTAAAAACTGCTTGCATATTCCCGCACGGGGCATTATAATAAGAATGCCGATTCAGTGCATTTTCATTTTATGAAAAAGGTTCGGTTATGCCCTGCCGTTCCCGATGCCCGCATACAGCAATCGGCGGCTTACCCCGACGAAAACGGGAATCTGACGCACGGAGGAAACGAATGCGAGTTTTTAAAACTATGTTTGCCGCGCTGCTTGCGGCTTTGATGCTTGTGAGCCTTCCCGGCTGCAAAAAAGAAAAGGAATTTGTTGTGCCGAGCAGCATGACGCGCGAGGAAGCTGCTCTGTTCACGGCGATTGCAAATGTTTGCCCCAAGGATGACAACCATTCAAAAGTCGAATATTTAACTTTCTTCATCGAGGGCTGGAGCTTTGACAAGCTCCCTCCCGAAATTACCTCCTATCTCACAGAGTACTGCGCAAACAGCGGAGCGAACCTTGTTCAGCTCAGCTATGAGGATCTTGTTGCCCAGGGCTATATCACAAAGGGCGACGGCGATTTTTACAAGACCTATGACGACACCTACAAGATGGGGTTGGGAAAGATTTTCACATTCACCCTTAAGGACGGCGAAAGCACCGATGCGGACACATGCACGGTTGCCGTCAAAGGCTTTATTTCCGAAAGCGACACAAGCGGGTTTGACGTTGAGCTTCAATACGTTGACGGCGCATGGAAATTCGTAAAGTATTCCAATGCATGGAATCAACACCAGTTCTTCACTCCCGAACCGGAAAATTCGGACGGACCCGAAAAAGGCTGATATCACCGTTATCCGAAACACCGAACCCGAATGAAAAGCCGAATTTGCATCTGATTCTGCGGGGCTGCCGTGAGCGGCTCCGCTTTTTTTCATATCTCTCGCGTAATTTTTGCCAAAAAGCTTGAAAATCGCACCGTTCTGCGCTATAATCCGCTTGAGGTGAGAAAAGAATGAATAGTAACAAAAAACTTTACAATCTTTTTTTAATTTTTGTTGCTGTTTCGATGCTTTTTGTGTCGGTTTTCGGCAGTTTTTCCGTTGCAGACACAAACACCGAAAAAAGCGAAAAGTCTGACGATAATTATTTATTGTCCGATATTCCCGACGAGCTTTCGGACGAACCGCCCTTTGACGCCGAAGCCGTTTCCGAAAAGGATGCGGAGGATTACCGCAAATGGGCGCAGCGCGATCCGCGCTGGGGGCAGCTCCCGATGGGCGCAAGCGGAAAAACAGTGGCGCAGATCGGCTGCCTTGTAACATCCGTAACAAAGATAATTATTCAAAGCGGATACAGAACATCCGACACGTTCAACGTTGCAACGCTTGTTAACTGGCTGAATGCCAACGGCGGCCTGAGCGACGACGGCAATCTGTATTGGTACAAGCCCGCGCAGATGATAGACGGACTTGAATTTGAAGGGATGGAGTATTACGAGGGTGATTCTTCCTCCGCCGCAATGCAGGAAAAGATAATGAGCTATGTGCGGCAGGATAAGCATGTTATTCTGACTGTAAAAAACTATGGGCATTACGTTGCCGTTGATAATGCAAAAAGCATTGCGGAAGGTCGTGTTTTTATCATGGACTCGCTGAACAATGTTGCGGGAAACGCGGATGTTGCGCTGGATTCCCGTTATCCGTACGTCAGCAGGCTGTGCATCTATGCAGGCAATAATCCCAACGATTCGGACTACATCTCCCGGTGCAGCTTTGAAATGACGCATCTTGAGGCGCAGGTCAAATCAAGAGCAACGCTGTTCTCCCTGCCCTGCGACGCAAGCGCGGGGTTCGGCTCGGTTGCCGTTTCAACCGCCTCTGCCGGCGAAAAGCTCGTTGTAACAGGCGACCTTGTAAACACCCTCGGGCAAAGCTGGCACCAAGTGTTTGTTAACGGTTCGCATCTTTATGTAAAGCAAAGTGAAATCGGATTTGTGCGGTTTTTGGATGACATCGAAATTCAGTCCGAAACGATCCCGCAGGGAACGCTCCCTCTCGGAAGGTCATTCGCGCTTACGCAGACCGTTGTTTCACGGCACAGTATAACGCGCATTGAGGGCAGGTTTGCGGACGGCGACGCGGACACGCTCATGTCCGCCGCGGTGCTGCCGGGCGTTCACGGCGGGTTTGACATATCCGGCACGGCTGTTGACGCCGCACTCCGTTTCGGAAACCTTGCCGCAGGGCATTATGCCTACGAACTTAAAGCGATTGTTACGGCAAGCTCCTCCCTCACAAGCCGAACCAAAACGTTTACGGAGATCCTCGTCTGCCCGTTTTCGATTGAGCTTGAGCCGCTGCGCACGTACACAGTCACATTTAAGGACGGAATGACGCGCGAAGTCCTTTCACAGCAAAACATATACTACGGTTTTTCCGCCGTTGAACCTCCTCTGCCCGTGCACAACGGTTATGTTTTTTACGGTTGGTCGGAAGACTTTGATAATGTTCGGAGTAACCTTCATGTCTATGCTAATTTCGGCCTGCCTTACCTTATCGGCGATGCGGACGGCAACGGCGCGGTTGAATTTACGGATGCGCTGAGCATTCTTCGCCACTCAATGGGCATCAGTGTTCCCGGAATCCTGCTCGCCGCCTGTGACGTGAACGGGGACGGCACCGTTGATTCCGTCGATGCACTGATGTTGATGCGGCGGCTGCTTGCGGCACGCGCATTTTGAGCATACGTCGGTTAAATTAAGATAATTAACAAGCTGCATTTGTGCAAAATGCGGGCATTTCGGCCTGCATCTGCTGCGCAAATGCAGTTTTTTCTTTTTCAAAGGCGATTACGTCATTTTTTGTACTTCAAATTGAATTCATTCCACTTTTCGATAGATTATAGATTTTCCTTGACTTCAGTCCCCGTTTCTGATAATATTATACGGACAGATTTGCTTCGGCGTTTTAAACACGATATGCACCGCAGCGAATCAACAAACATAACACGGAGGAAAACCGAATGAATCTCAGGAAAACTGCTGCACTGCTGCTTTCGCTCATCATGTGCTTCAGCCTCATCGTTCCCGTCGGCAGCTTTGCCGAAGGGACCGTCACCGCTGCCGATAACGCAAAGCGCAGCGAAGATCTGCTTGCTTTTGCCGGCAGACTGCACAACATGACCGAAAAGTATTCCGTTGAATATACCAAAAAAGCAGCGGATACCGACCCCTATGCAAACGGACGAATCATCGTCAAGAGCGCCGAAGAGCTGGACTACACCGGCTCCGTTGCGCATGTAAACGGCTACAATGACTGGCACATTATTCAGTACAGAACTTCCGAAGAAGCGCGCAAAGCAGCCGAAGCTTTTGAGCTTGTAAAGGGCGTTCAGTATGCCGAACCCGATATCGTCATGCAGGCGGATCAGGAGCCCGGCGTGAACGAATTCCTCAGCTGGGGCTACGGTGCGGACTATGTTGATGCTTTCAACTACAATGAGTGGATGCTCGACTATGCCGGCGGCGTTGAAAACCTTCCCGAAATCATCGTTGCCGTTATCGACACCGGTTACGACAGCGATCACCCCTATCTTGTCGGCAGATCCGTTCCGGGTTATGACTTTGTAAACAACGACAGCAACCCCGAGGATGACCACGGCCACGGTTCCCACTGCGCAGGCACCATCATTGACGGCAACCTTCCCAACGTCAAAATCATGCCTCTGAAAGTTCTCGATGCCGAGGGTTACGGTAATTCCGCAGAGATCATTCTTGCAATGGAATACGCTTCCCTCAACGGCGCGGCTGCGGCAAACCTCAGTCTCAGCGGCCCCTGTGACAACGACCACAATGCATACGTTGAAGTTGTTGCCGAGGGCATGGCACACAACGACATCGTTTACTGCGTTGCGGCAGGCAACAACTACGGTTCCGACGCTTCCACCCGCTGCCCCGCAAACGTTCCCGACTGCGTTACCGTTGCGGCACACGACAGGAACAAGCGTATGGCCGATTTCTCCAACGTGGGCGAAATCGTTGACATTACCGCTCCCGGTGTCGGCATCCGCAGCGTCCGTATGGGCGGCGGCTACACCGAAATGGACGGCACCAGCATGGCGACTCCGCACGTTGCGGCAGCATGCGCACTTCTTAAAACCTTCAACCCCGACATGGGCGCATTCGAAGTTATCAACACTCTCAAGGGCGCTGCCATCGATGTCGGCATCGAAGGCGGCGGCACCGGTATTCTGAACGTTACCGACCTGCTTAAGTTCGACAATGTCATCAACGGCGAAGGCAGCTTCCTGCACTTCACTTCCGCAAGCGAATATCCTTGGAATGCGGATGCAAACTGCGCATTCAGCGGCAATGCGGGCGTGAACAACAGCACTTCCGTCCTCAGCGCAAAAGCAACCCTCGGCGCATATCAGCGCATCAGCTTTGAATACAAAGTCAGCAGCGAACAGAACCACGACTATCTCCGTTTCCTTGCAAACGGCGAAGAACTGTTCTCCGCAAGCGGAAGCCAAAACTGGCAGACCTACACCTGCTACATTCCCACCCACGGCGATGTGCTTCTCACTTGGGAATTCAGCAAGGATGCAAGCGGCGCGGCAGGCGACGACAAGGCCTACATCCGCAACGTTGTGCTTGAGGAAACTCTCAGCTCCGTTATCAACACCGGCAACGGCAACTTCCTGTTCGAGGGCAACAACTATCCCTGGACCGTTGACGGCAATGCTGCAAAGAGCGGCAATGCGGGCGTGAACAACAGCACCTCCGAAATCAGCACCTCCGCAAACATCAATTCCGGACTTACCTTCCGCTTCAACTACAAGTTCGACGGCGGCGCAGGCGATAAGTTCCAGTTTGTTGTTGACGGAAATGTTGTTCTTGAAGTTTCAACCGCATCGGATTGGACTCAGTACGATTACCTCATCGAAGAAAGCGGCGACCACACCTTTGCTTTCCGCTATGTTAAGGACGGCAGCGGTGCGGCGGGCAGCGACTGCGCATGGGTCAAGGAAGTTAACCTGCTCTACACCCTCGAATCCGCACTCAACGTTCCCGGCGGCGAGCTGAACTTCACCAGCGCGGGCAGCTATCCCTGGGCGGTTCTCGATGACTATGCAAAGAGCAGCAACGAGGGCGTGAACAACAGCACCTCCGCAATCTCTCTCAGTCTTACCATGAGCGCGGGCGAAACCCTCACCTTCCGCTACAAGGTCAGCAGTGAACAGAACTACGACAAGTTCATCTTCACCGCAAACAACACTCAGGTATTCTCAAAGTCCGGCAGCCTTGCATGGGAGGAATACACCTACACCGCAGCAACCTCCGGCACCTACAACTTTGAGTGGAAATACACCAAGGACGGCAGCGTCAACCGCAACGATGACTGCGCATATCTTGACGATGTTGAATATCATTCCAATGCGATCCCCGGCGATTCCGACGGCGACGGCACCGTTACCGTAAGCGATGCACTGCTTGCAATGCGCTATGCAATGGGCACCGTTACAAACATCAATGTGAATGCAGCCGATGTTGACGGCGACGGCAATGTTACCATCACCGATGCCGTAACGATCCTCCGCATGGCAATGACCGCATAACCTTGACTCGACCGAATCGGCTCGGTTGAATCGAACTTAACCTACCGACAGGGGCTGCCCGCAGACATGCGGGCGGCCCCTGTTTTTTGATTATGGTTCCACGAATAAGTTTTATTTCCCGGGAAATACAGCTTCGTTTCCCGAGCCCGGCTCAGACTTTTCTCAATCACGGCTTTTTTAAGAAAACGGCTCTTTAATTCGGCGGCGAAATGCGTTATAATAGAATACCGGTTCAAACCGCAGGCATTCAAATGCACATATCACTCTGAAAGGGTTCAAATAAATGGCAGCAACAGGTTCAAACGGCGCAAAGAGACGCTCCGGACGGGGCTCCGCAGGGCGCAGCGAACAGCGGCCCGCTTCCGCTTCACGAAACGGAAAAAAGCAAAGCGGCAAATCCGCCGATTCGGCCGATACCAAGCGCGAGATAATCGGAGTCGTGCTTATACTTGTCGGCATCATACTCGGCATATTCTGCTATGCCCCCCGTTCGTCCCAAGGGGTTATTGCGGCAATTGTGCCTCTGCTTTTCGGCATTTTCGGCATCGGAATGTATGCAGTGCCCGTGCTTTGTGCGGCACTCGGAGTTTGTGTTATCGCAATTCGAAAGGACAATTCCCGCACGGGCACGATCGTTTGCGCAGCCGCTGCCGCATTCGCGCTGCTTTCGTTCATTCACCTTGCCGAATATGCAAAATTGATTCCCTCCATGAACTTCGGAAAGGCCGTTTCCCATGCATGGTTCGCAGGCAGCCGCCTGCGCAGCGGCGGAGGTTTTTTCGGCGGAAGCCTTGCGTACCTTTTTGCAAAGCTGTTCGGCGTCACGGGCGGGTGTGTTGCACTGGCGGGCATTGATATTATCATGCTGCTTGTTATCACAAGGCTTTCCCTCCGAAAAACGGGCAAAAAGCTTGCCGAAAGCGTTGCGGAGGCTCACGCCGTTTCGCGTGCCCGCCGACAAACCGAGCTTTACAACGAAAAACTTGACCACACAAAACCCGAGAGAGGGCGCAAAAAACAAAGCTCATCCAACGAGCCGCAGTTTGACGAGGACGGATTCCTTGTTCATTCCGGAAAACCGCTCACGGCGGGGGACAGCGATTACGGGGCGGAAAGCGGCGAACAGGTTTCCTCCCTTGCAAAACGCAGCAAAGCCCGCAAAAGGCAGGAAGCGGAGATGTCCGCACGTTCCGAAAACGGGAATGCGGCGGACATTGCCGATGAATCCGCCGGCATGTCCGATTTCACCGCACGGCGCACCCCGCAGAAGCGCAGGCCTTTCGGCACCGCAAAAAACAATGATGAACTTGAGTTTTTCCCCGTTTCGGGGCCGCTCAAAACAACAAAACCTCAGAAGCACAGGCGCAGCGGAAAACGTGAACTGAAAACAAGCGATTTTGTTCCCTCCGATGTTGATGTTGACAACGGGTCCCGGGAGGATTTTCCTTCCTACGGCGATGAACACATTGACATTCCGATGAACCTTTCCTATGCCGATGTCGAACGCGACGAAGAGGGCTTTGCTCCTCCGACAGCGGATGACGACATGCCTTTCGAGCCGGATTATTCCAACGAGTCTTCCGATTCGGCTGTTTCCGCGTCGGAAGAGCCGTTTGACAGCCCCGCCGCCGGAGATTCAACCGAAGCCGATGATGACTTCCTGCGCGGCATTCCGGTGACACGCATGGAAGACATTCCGCCGCAAAGCATCACGGAACAGTCCGAAACGGCGCAAAGCGGCTTTTCCGCAGAACGCAAATCAACACCCGTCGGCGGCAATGATTCTTCGCAAGGCGGCAGTCCCTCGGGAAACACCGTCTCCTCCGTCGTTCCTGCCGCCGTGATCGAATACCAACGGCCGCCGTACAGCCTTCTGCGCCTGCCCGACCCTGCCGCAGCGGTTGCATCCGAATCGCCGACGGAGAAGGCAAAGGTGCTTATCGAAACGCTCAACAGCTTTAATATTTCCGCACGAATTGTAAATATCAGCGTCGGTCCGGTGATAACAAGGTTCGAGCTCCAGCCCGCACAGGGAATCCGCGTGAACCGCATCACGACCCTGAGCAACGATATTGCACTTGCGCTTGCTGCTCCGCGTGTCCGCATCGAAGCGCCGATACCCGGAAAATCAGCAATCGGCATTGAAATTCCGAACAAGGATACCGCACCCGTGTACCTCCGCGATGTGCTTGAAACGCGTGAATTCAACACTGCAAAATCCCCGCTCACAATGGGCTTGGGCAAGGATATTGCGGGCAAAGTCGTGCTTGCGGATCTTGAAAAAATGCCGCATATGCTGATTGCGGGTCAAACGGGCTCCGGTAAATCCGTGTGCATCAACTGCATCATATTGAGCTTGATCTTCAAATCCGCACCTAAGGATGTTCGAATGATCCTCATCGACCCGAAAGTCGTTGAGCTGTCCATCTTCTCCGCGCTTCCGCACCTGTTCTGTCCCGTTGTTACCGAACCGAAAAAAGCGGCGGGCGCACTGCGCTGGGCGGTTACGGAAATGGAGCAGCGTTACGGCAAGATGGGAAAAGTCAACGCCCGCGACATCTACCGCTATAATGCCATGCAGGAGCGTGAGGAGGATAAGTGGCCGCGCCTTGTTATCATAATCGATGAACTTGCCGACCTTATGATGGTTGCTTCAAAGGATGTTGAAGAATCCATCTGCCGCATTGCGCAGCTCGGCAGAGCCTGCGGCATTCACCTTATCGTTGCAACTCAGCGGCCGTCCGTTGATGTTATAACAGGCCTTATAAAAGCCAACATTCCCTCGCGAATTGCGTTTGCCGTTTCAAACGGCACGGATTCCCGCGTTATTATGGACGCAAGCGGCGCTGAAAAACTTCTCGGCAAGGGCGATATGCTTTTCCATGCGAACGGCGCAAGCAAGCCCACACGCGCACAGGGTGCGTTTGTGTCGGATGAAGAAGTTGAAGCGATTCGCGACTTTTTCCTTCAGAATCAGGTGACTGCTCCGTCATATGACGAAAGCGTGTTAAGCGAAATCACCGGCGGCGGGGGAGGGCTCGGTCAAGGCAACGGCAAGCAGGACGACGATCTGCTTCCCGATGCGGTGCGTCTCGTTGTTGAAAGCGGCACGGCCTCCATTTCAATGATTCAGCGCCGACTGCGCGTCGGCTATGCGCGTGCGGCAAGGCTTGTTGACATCATGGAACAGAACAAATTCGTGAGCGAGCCGGACGGTGCAAAGCCCCGAAAGGTGCTCATTGATGCAGCCGAATACAACCGCATATTCGGCGGAAATCTGCAAAGCGGCTCCCCCGGGAGCGGAAAGGATACTGATTAAGTGAACAGCGATAAATTATATTCAAAATGCCCCCGTGTCGGCCTCGTCTCCCTCGGATGCAGCAAAAATGCCGTGGATTCCGAAATTCTGTTGGGCGAACTTAAGTCACGAGGGTTCGATATCGTGAACGATGCCGCGCAGGCGGAAATCATTATCGTTAACACCTGCGGCTTTATCGAAAGCGCAAAGACGGATTCCATAGACACGATTCTCGATATGGCGCAATATAAAACCGCAGGCAGCTGCAAACTGCTTGTTGTCACGGGTTGTTTGAGCCAGCGTTACGGTGATGAGCTTGCGCGGGAACTGCCCGAGGTTGACGTTTTCAACGGCGTAAAAAACTATCCCGCTCTTGCGGAGCGGCTTGCGGAAATCTGCGGAGTTGAACCCGCGCCCGAAAGTGCGAATGCCGCGGCGTGCTGCGGCATCCCGAAGCGACTGCTCACGACCCCGTCATATCGCGCATATCTGCGCATTGCGGACGGCTGCGACAATCGCTGCACTTATTGCGCGATCCCGCTGATTCGCGGCGGCAGAGTCAGCACCCCCATGGAGACCCTTCTTGCCGAGGCGGAACAGCTTGCAAAAAGCGGTGTCACGGAGCTGACCGTTATTGCGCAGGACACTTCGGCATACGGCATTGACCTTTACGGAAAACCCATGCTGCGTGAGCTGCTTGAAAAACTGACCGAAATCGAGGGGCTGCATTGGGTTCGCGTGCTTTATGCCTATCCCAACACCGTCACGGAAGAGCTTGTTGACGCAATGTACCGCAACCCGAAAATCTGCAATTATATCGACATTCCGATTCAGCATATCTCGGCACATATGCTGCGCGACATGAACCGCCACGGCAGCGCGGAACACATCCGCGAAATCACGGACTATATCCGCCGCAGTGCTCCCGGGTTCATTCTCCGCACAACGGTCATGCTCGGCTTCCCCGGCGAAACCGAAGCGGATTTTGACGAGCTTATGCATTTCATGGCGGAACATCCTTTCGACAGGGTGGGCGCATTCACCTATTCCGCCGAGGACGGCACACCTGCCGCCTCCATGCCGAACGCAGTCGATGCGGAAACCGCCGAGCAGCGGCTTGACAGGCTCATGCGTCAGCAGATGAAGATTTCCCTTGAGCTGAACCGCGCAAGAATCGGCACCGTTGTTGAAGCCCTTGTTGACGGCGCGGACGAGGAATTCCTTTTCTGCCGTTCCTACGCCGAAGCAGCCGATGTTGACGGAATCATCAAGGTTCCGCATTGCGGAAACCCCGTTCCCGCCGGAAGTTATGTCAGCATCAAAATCACCGGCGCGGATTATTATGACCTCTGCGGTGAATTGGTGCCGCCCCTTAAAACGGTTATGCGGTGAATCGGCACCGTCCCTTAAATACTGTTATGCAGGGAGTCGGCGCCGCCCCTTAAAACGGTTATGCGGTGAGCCGGCACCGCCCCTTAAAACTGTTACGGAGATACAAAAATGAACCTTCCAAACAAGCTTACAATGCTTCGCATGCTTATGATACCGCTCTTTATCGCATGCTTCTATCTGCCCGAAAGCTGGCTTATCGGCACACTGAACGGCGTTCCGCTGCTGCTCAAATATGTTCTTGCAGCAGTGGTTTTCCTGCTTGCCTATGTTACGGACACGCTGGACGGGCGCATTGCGCGCGCACGCGGCCTTGTTACCGACTTCGGCAAACTGATGGATCCGACGGCGGACAAGCTGCTCACCTCCGCCGCACTCATCATGCTCTGCCGATTTGAAGTCATGAGCTTCGGCAATTTCCTGATGCCGGTGTTCACATTCATCATCATTGCGCGGGAAATCTTCGTCAGCGGCATCCGCCAGCTTGCCGCAGGCAAGGGCATTGTTATTGCCGCAAAAGCCATCGGCAAGGCGAAAACAACGCTGCAATTTGCCGCAATCCTTATTACCCTGCTTTGCGGACCCGTGTTCACGGCAATAGGCATTCCCGTGGATTTCGTGCTTATCTGCGCCGCCGCTGCGCTGACGGTCTGGTCCGGAATCGACTACACCGTCGGAGCCAAGGATCTTTTCAAAAACAGGTGAGCGTTTGCTGCATCTCAACATGATTAATGCTTTTAAATCAGCCCCGATTTTTTCGCGGGCTGATTTTGTTCGAAAATATTCCGAATACTTTCTTTCATGAAAAAAGCTTCAATTAATTGTCTTTTTATACATGACCGACTCTAAATCGGCTTTTCTTTTAAGAACGTTTTTTAATCCCGTTTTCCGTGTTCAAACCGCAGTTGGTTCAATTTCGCAGTGCTTTTTAATTATATTATTTTTTGATGTTGACACGCAGTGTAAATCATGGTAAAATTATTTTTGTATGATAAGCAATCCCAAAAATGAGTGCGATCTTAACTTTCGTCAAAAGGTCTTGATTTGCATTTCATGGAAATTCCGCTTATTATATGGTATATCGGTGAAGGAGAGCTCCTCGGAAAGGAGAGCTCCTCGGAAAGGAGAGCTCCTCGGAAAGGAGAGCTCCTTGTTTTATTAAATTCGGTAATTAATTCAGTCTATCCCGATGTTCCCAAAATGTAAATTACGAAAGAGGTCTAAGATGAAAAAAAGTACAAAAATCACAATTATCGCGATGTCGCTCGTTATTGCACTGCTTATTGCGGCAGTGGGCGTGCTTTGGTATTCGCTGAACACCGCCGAAACGTTTGCGAACCGCAGCCGAACCGATATAGCTCTCGGCAAGTATGAGATTCTGCGCGACCGCAGTGCTTCCCCCGAAAAGTTCCTTGAAGCCGCAAAAGCCAAAGATTATGACATCATAATCTTTTCAAAGGAACAGACACTTGCTCTCGGGGAAAAAATCAAAGAGCTGTTCCCCGACGGCAATGCCGACAGCAGGCGTTTCACCATTGGAATTGAAGATGTTATGCCGAATGACCTTACAAAGCTCTTCAACGATGAAATGTTCTCAAACCTTGAAATTTCCGGTTCGTATTGCGGTGTGATCATTGATTTTGACAGTGTCCCCGGTGCATCCATGACGGTAAGCCCCTGCGCGCCCTCCTACTCCGGCAGCATCATTGTTGAACAGGCTGCAAAGAAGTTTTCGGATGAGCTGCTGTCCCAAATTCTGCATAACAGAAATTTCGAAGACAGTCCCGAGGCGGCTTCCGACGGTTTGAACTGACCGAACCCTCCTTCTCCGCTTCAAACATCCTTTGTGTGAAGGATCTGCGCAAAGCCCGAAGCGATTTATCGTTTTAAACTTTTAAATGAACAAAAATCCGAAAAGCCGTGCCGCATCGGCAGCATTGTTTTTCGGATTTTTTTATTTTCGCTTTTATCGGCTTCGGTGCGCTCACCGTTCAAACGCCTGCACGGTTCTTTCCGGCTTTTTTTCGGTTTTTTTACCCACGCTCTTAAGCGCACGGATATTCCGCATCATATACAGCAGGAACGAAAAGCACATCATCGCCGTGCAGATTATTATCAGCGTGTCCGACAGCACAGGAGCAATATTATAGAACACAACATGTGCAATCATCAGCGTGTATAAAAGAAAAGTCGTCAGCTTGCCGTGCCATTCCGCCGCAAGAACCTTTCCCGTGCGGCGAATTACGGCAATGCCCATGCAGCCGGTGACGATTTCCTTCACGATTAGCAGAACGCAGGGAAACAGCAGGTTGCCGAAGCGCGTCAACAGGCAGGCAAGCATCACAATTTGTGTGAGCTTATCCGCAATCGGATCGAGTGCCTTGCCGAGGTCACTCCCCATTCCGAATCTCCGCGCAATAAAGCCGTCCGCAATATCCGTTGCGCCCGAAAGCAGCAGCACCCATGCCGTTGCGGAATAATCCTTCCGAACAAGATACAGCCACGCAAGTGCAGGAACAAGCAAAAGCCGGAATGCGGAAAGCACATTCGGCACGGTCAGAATCTTGTTTTTGTAAATTTCGTTTTTGCGGGCATCATCCGCCTCGTTGTTTTTCATACTCTCCTCCCGCCGGTTCATCCTTTTCGGTTTTTTTCATCGAGCATACGCTGCCCGGGCTTTTCTCTGCATTTCCTTTTTCGCATTGATTATATGCCGCCTGCCGCAACGTTGTATCAATTCAACATCAACGCCCGTTAAAAAAAGCAGATATCATCTTTTTAAGGAAATTATCCCTTTTTCAGTCTTTCTCGACGGGGAAGGATTCATTCTTTAGTTTTAATTTTTTTGCTCAAACGCAGCGGATTCCGCCTCCTTCGGCCGAACGTTATTTAAGTTTCGGATTCGCTGTTCGACATTTGCTCCTCATACCTTTCATCGCCCCACCATTTCGGAATCAGCTCATTCAAAGTAATCGTCTCACGCGTTTCGTAGTTAACAAGAATTTCCGCATCTTTGTTGCGCGGGGACAGCTGCATGAAAAACTCGCGGCACGCACCGCAGGGCATTCCGCTTCCGCCGCCGCAGGGCGGTGCATCACGGAACGCGATCATGCGTTTCACAACAGTCTGCCCGCTGTTCACAAACATATTCAATGCGGCAACGCGCTCCGCACAAAGGTTCATCACACCGCTGCAGCTTTCAATGCAGAATCCCGTGAAGATCTCCCCGTTTTCGCTTTCAAGTGCGCAAACAACATGATGCGCATACACAAACGGCGTAACATCCTCCGGATGATATTGTTCCTTTGCTTTAAGGTACAGTTTTTCCCAAATATCCATATCAATAATACCTCTTAACTCTCCCAACGATTATCAGCTGCGGTTGTCCGCTGCATAAACTATGCAGCCTATGCCCGCAATCATTGAAAAAAGTATTGCGCCGCCCATTCCGTCCGTAACAGCCGAACCTGCAAAAAAGCCTGCAATTCCGGCAAGTATCATGATAATTACCGAAACTGTTGTTCTGAATTTTTTCATATGCTTCTCCTTATTTTTGAATTGCGTTTTCCGCCACGGCTCATTTTCGGGTCTGAAAGCACAAAAAAACAACTTTTATCGTGGTAGACAAAAGTTGTTTTCCTGATGGTGCGGTTGATGGGACTTGAACCCATACGGTCTCCCATACGCCCCTCAAACGTACGCGTCTGCCTGTTCCGCCACAACCGCATTTTTCACTGCGAGAGATATTATAACTCTTTCCGATGCATTTGTCAACACAAATTATGTCCGAAAGTCAATATATTTTTAAAGCTGTGCAAATTTCCGCCTTTTGCCCTTTTGCAGGGTGCAAAACGTGCTGCGTTTATGTTATAATATAGGCACAGCAAACCCTTGTTTCAGGGTCGTTTTACGAATAATATCGGGAGGTTGGGGCGATTTTCGGCTTTTACTGCGCAATTCCGTCCGAACCGGAAAGGGAACAGAACATGCAAAAAGATAAAGCACTTGAAATGGCACTCGGTCAAATCGAAAAGCAATACGGCAAGGGTGCAATTATGCTGATGGGAGATGCCGCCTCAAGGATTCAGGTTTCCGTCATTCCGACGGGCTGCATTGAGCTTGACGCAGCTCTCGGCGTCGGCGGCGTTCCGCGCGGAAGAATAGTTGAAATATACGGGCCGGAATCCTCCGGCAAAACCACCATTGCGCTGCATATCATTGCCGAAGCGCAAAAAATGGGAGGTATGTGCGTTTTTATCGATGCCGAACATGCGCTTGACCCCGTTTATGCCGAAAAGCTTGGCATCAGCATGGACAAGCTCTATGTTTCCCAGCCGGACAACGGCGAACAGGCACTTGACATTGCGGATGCACTCGTTCGCAGCGGCGCGATCGACGTTATCGTTGTTGACTCCGTTGCGGCTCTCGTTCCCAAAGCCGAGCTTGAAGGCGACATGGGTGATTCTCACGTCGGCTTGCAGGCAAGACTCATGAGCCAGGCATTGCGCAAGCTTGCCGGCGTTGTCGGAAAATCCCGCACCTGCGTTATTTTTATCAATCAGCTCCGCGAAAAAGTCGGTGTTATGTTCGGCAATCCCGAAACCACCACCGGCGGCAAGGCGCTGAAGTTCTTTGCCTCCATCCGTTTGGACGTCCGCAAAATCGACACGCTGAAACAGGGCAATTCGCCCGTCGGCAACCGCACGCGCATCAAAGTCGTTAAAAACAAGGTTGCTCCGCCTTTCCGCGTTGCCGAGTTCGACATTATCTACGGTGAAGGTGTTTCTAAGGAAGGTTCCATTCTCGACATGGGCGTTGCAAACAAAATCATCACAAAGACCGGCGCATGGTTCTCCTACGGCGATATCCGCGTCGGACAGGGCAGGGAAAACGCACGCAATTTCCTGCGCGACAACCCCGAGCTTTGCAAAGAAATCGAAAAGAAGCTCCGCGACCTTATCGAAACAGCCCATGACGAAACCGCTCCCGTCAGCGAGGACGAACCCTATTCCGAGGATGAATAAGTCAAAAGCAACCCGCGCTTTATGCCGTGCATACCGAAAACATGCCGGTTGACGCCCCGGTTAACGTTCCGCAGTTAAATTTTCAATTACAAAAGCTCCGCAGCAGGTATTTCGACCGTGCGGAGCTTTTTCGCATTTTATCCGTTTTATTCAAATTTGAATTCTCAGCCCAATCCGAGCGCGGCACGGAGTATCAGCACGGCGTCCGAAAGCGTGACGTTTCCGTCCCCGTCCGTATCGCAGAGCGCAGCAGTTTCGGGCGAAAGCTCAGCCGTTCCGAGTGCGCACCGCATCACGAGCAGCGCATCCGCCGCCGTCACAACGCCGTCCCCGTCCGCATCGCCGGGAACACCGGGTTCGCCGCCGTCAACAAAGATCCATCCGCTTTGCGTCTGCGTCGGCACGGGATATTGATCGTCGTCGGTCATCATATAATTAAATTTCTTAACTTCAACGCGGATTTCGGAATCCTCCGCAGCGCCTGCAAGCACGGTAAAATTCATTGTGTGAATAATGCCGTTGTTTGCCTGCGTCATGCCTTCATTGCCCGGGTACAGCACGCCGAGGCTGATCCTGCCGGGCATGGATGTGTCCAAATGGTTAAGCGTGTTTTCCCAATCTATCGCGCTGCCGCGGGTCACGGAATTCAACTCCAACGCCTCCGGATCATACCAAACCGTGACTGCAAGCGCATGTGCAAGATAATCTTCGCCTTCAATGCAAAGATTGATGTCTGCCGATTCGCCCGCCTCCGCCGCTGCCGTGTCCGCATAAAAAAGCACCGTCTCCGTGTTTATCCTGAGTGCCTCGGCACTCGCCGCCGCAGGCCGAACAAAGCCGCACAGAACCGCTGCGGCAAGAATGATTGCAGCAGCAAGAAGTCCTGCAAATCCGCATTTTGCTTTCTGTATTTTTCCTTTTGTCATCTGATTTTGAACCCTCCCCGTGACTTTGCACTTATTCTATCTTTTTTCTGCATGATTTGCAACACCCTTCAACAAAAACCTCGCCCCCGCGGTTGCCCGCAGGGACGAGGTCAGGAAGAAATCCCGCTGTTCTGTTAATGTGGGAGGGGAATCATGCATCAAGTTGATCGACCCTCCCCGTCGAAGTTGTTATTGCTCGATATGCATTGCGAAACGAAGTGCCAGCAGCGCATCCATGGAGGTTATGAATCCATCGCCGTCAACATCCGCAATCTGCTGATTTTCAACGGGCAAAATGTCCATTGCCATGCGCAGGATCGTCAGCGCATCCGCCATGGAAACATTGCCGTCACCGTCAACATCGCCAAGCATTTCATACTGTGCCGTGACAACAAGGTCTGCCGCGATGTTTGTGAACGCCTTGTCCCAGCCGGTGAAGGTGTACCCAACGCGAGTAGGGTCGGCGGGTGCTTCTGCGTCGCCGCCGTACTGCACTTCCTGAGTCTTAAGCACTGTTCCGTCCCAGTCCTTGAAAGTTACGGTGTAGGTATTGATTTCATACTGTGCCGTGACAACAAGGTCTGCCGTGATGTTTGTGAATGCCTTGTCCCAGCCGGTGAAGGTGTACCCAACGCGAGTCGGGTCGGCGGGTGCTTCTGCGTCGCCGCCGTACTGCACTTCCTGAGTCTTAAGCACTGTTCCGTCCCAGTCCTTGAAAGTTACGGTGTAGGTATTGATTTCATACTGTGCCGTGACAACAAGGTCTGCCGTGATGTTTGTGAATGCCTTGTCCCAGCCGGTGAAGGTGTACCCAACGCGAGTCGGGTCGGCGGGTGCTTCTGCGTCGCCGCCGTGCTGCACTTCCTGAGTCTTAAGCACTGTTCCGTCCCAGTCCTTGAAAGTTACGGTGTAGGTATTGATTTCATACTGTGCCGTGACAACAAGGTCTGCCGTGATGTTTGTGAATGCCTTGTCCCAGCCGGTGAAGGTGTACCCAACGCGAGTCGGGTCGGCGGGTGCTTCTGCGTCGCCGCCGTACTGCACTTCCTGAGTCTTAAGCACTGTTCCGTCCCAGTCCTTGAAAGTTACGGTGTAGGTATTGATTTCATACTGTGCCGTGACAACAAGGTCTGCCGTGATGTTTGTGAATGCCTTGTCCCAGCCGGTGAAGGTGTACCCAACGCGAGTCGGGTCGGCGGGTGCTTCTGCGTCGCCGCCGTGCTGCACTTCCTGAGTCTTAAGCACTGTTCCGTCCCAGTCCTTGAAAGTTACGGTG